>Ga0315915_1000694_pt1 | contig 36592 bp, 20 predicted proteins | sample MpolbnodulesMG_FD_207738 | JGI IMG/M metagenome (GOLD analysis project Ga0315915, IMG submission 207738) | Medicago polymorpha root nodule microbial communities from Los Angeles, California, United States - branched nodules | ecosystem: Host-associated > Plants > Roots > Nodule | place: USA...
AACTTGAGAACCAAATGGGAGGGAAAAAAATTAGGGTTGTCATTCCAATAGTTAATGCAGATCTAATAGAGGGAAAAATCTAGGTTTAGGTATTGCTTTACGTAATAAGCTTTAAGAATAAGGGATTGTTTTGTAAAAGCTCTAAAATAAACTAATCCAAACGGGCCCTAAGAAGTGAGGAAAAGTGTTGTTATTAAAAGTTGTTTAAAATTGATTGTCAAAATATCATTATTATTATTAATATTATCATCATCATCATCATCATCATCATCATCATCTAGTGAGATTTTTATTTATCACAAGTCTTTTTATTTATGATAAAACCACAAATTTAGTTGATTAGATTGTAGAATTAATTTTAAGATTAAAATTAAATTTAGAAGGACTAATGTGCAATTTAAGTTGTAGATGTTCAAATGGCGTGAAACCAAAGACAAATTAAAGCTTACATCCATATCTACAACTTTTATGAAGACACTAAGTTCAATTGGGAACAGAAAAAGAACACATGAAGCAGGGAGAAAAGCACAGCCTGTGCGCCTTGGAGGCACGGCCGTGCGTTTTTGTCTGGGCAGAAAATCACAATTCTGCTACGATTTCGTCTTGGAGGACCTTTCCCGACCCCGTTTTCGACCTAAAACTTACCAATTTTGTCCCTAATCATCACCCCAAGGTTACCCTATCGTTCTAACACCAATTTACACTCTATCTAACTGATTACACTCTTTTCATGGTTAGTTTTCCAATTTGTTCGTCCTAGTTTCGTTTTCTTCAATTTTAATCTTTCACCTATAATCAATCCTTATTAGCATCAGTTTCATCATCATTCATTCGTTATAATTCATCATCGTAACATCACTTATCATCTTAAGATTAGCAACCCCCTATCAATGCAATTTAGAATATCCTAGAGTGAAAGGATTCTCCCCCTTACCTCGAATTCTTCGGAAGTTACAACTTTGACTCTCTTCTTTGCGGCTAGAGTTTTCTCCTTCTCTTCTCTCCTCTTCTCTTCTCTTGTTTCTACGTTTCAGCAAAAGTGCTCTTCTGATTTCTAACTTTCTATTTATATTAAGGAAATTGGGCCATTCACTTAAGACTATCTTTCTCTCGTCTTCTTATCATAAATTTACTTCCCCCTCCCCCACTTATTTATTACGTCTATTTCCACACCTCCTACTTATATTATTTTATTTAATTCCCCTCCTCATCTTATTAATCCTCATATCATATCATTACACATCAAAACTCTATTTCCTAGAAAGTAATCTAATACTCAAGAAAAGTCCATCATCATAATCATAATTAAAACTCCATCTATTTAATTCTATTAAATCAATTAATTAGAAATTCGGGGTGCTACATTAAACAATGAAGAAGATAGGGTAAGTGGGAGAAAATGTGTATATTAAAGACTTGAAATTTTCGTTCATTGATATAGAAGTATAGTAAGAGTTTAATTCTAATGAAATTAGTATATGTCCATTGGTGTACTCAAATAATTATAAAGCCCTCTGTTTCTAGGTTTGAGTTGATTCCCAAGGTATGTCACACTTCATAGGGATTCACTAGCATTAAGACTTTTTCATATAAAAATTAAATAGATCTCATAAAATAACTGAATAAAAGACTTGAATTAAATTGATCAACCAAACAAAGAGAGATTCATCTTAGAATCATACCCAATTAGGGTTTAGTTACACATAGTAACTAAAGACAAATTACAAAATATATAAAACATACCCTATAGAGACTAAGGTTGAGGAGAGACTTCTCCCTTGATGCTCCTAGTGTTTGTCTTCCACCTATACCGTTTCGTTATGAATGAATAATTGTGAATGAGAGGAGTTGTATTTATAGACTGGTTTCCTAGTCGATTTGGGATGAAAAACTGGGCTTTTTCCCCAAACTTGCAGCCAAAACAACCCTAGTCAATTTGGGATGAAAAACTGGGTTTTTTCCCCCAAACCTGCAGCCAAAACAACAAAAAGTTATTTTCTCCACGGATGCGCATTATATCCCTTTGGTACCTTGAGAATTAGAATATTCATTGTTAACATTCTCCCGATACGAAGGATAATGATACACATTATATCCCTTTGGTACCTTGTCCTTATTCGACTTCACTCCTCCTTTGGTTTTAACTATGTCGGGTGGTGGCCACATTGAACTTGTAGCTGGATAAGCAAGTTCAAGAACCTTACTTTTCAATGCTCGTTTTCAAACAATGTCAAGTGACTGAAATAGTTTCCATAATGCCTCAATTTCATTAGTCATGTCTAATTCATATATAGCTTATGTGTCTTTCTCTTGTTGACCTCACATTCTTAATTTCCTTCCCTGGATATGAACATAATCTAATGGTATAGACATACCACTAATTTTATATCTTCCCAACTCACAAGCCAAGACAACCCATATGTTGTTCTGAGTGTGCAGCCACATATCGATTTATCAGTTTTTACATATCCAACCTTTTCAAACTGCGTCTCAAAGCAGCTCTAGATACAAATCCACGCAATATCCCATAAAATGGATTTGTGTGTGCGTGCTAAACATCATAAAAACTTTTCTGAAATGAAGCTATGATTTTCGCATATTGTAACTTTATGTTTTTTTGCACACCCTCCCAACATTTGCATAAGCCACCTTTGCTTTTTTCCAACATTTGCTTCAGTTTTCAATGAGCAGATTCTACCCTATTTGAAAAGAAAATAAATCACATATAAGTCAATTCAATGTGATTAAAAAAAATTATGTTCAAATTAAAAGAAGTATAACATAAAATCCCTCTGTAATCATACCTATTAGTCGTTGTGCTACCCAAATGCATCACTCTTATATCTCATGCTCCAACAAATTTTTGTATGTGAGGATTTAACCAATTATATTTCCATTAATCTACAAAACGTTGTACAACCAACGAATGCTTGCTCAAACTTTTGCAACCATTGTTAATACTCCACCTCATTAGGCGACCATACAATATCTTTCCACTGTTGCTGATACACCACCTTCGAAATATATTGCTTGCATTTTGCTCCAATATTTTTGTCTATGTGAAATTGGTAAATCAAATTAACACTATTTGGAAATCTAATTTCGACCATGTTCATCAAAGAAAGATCCCTATTAGTCAAAATCACTTAGGGAAATATGCCTTCCTTAATAAACATACATTTCAGCTTCTCTAATACCCAACAAAAGTTTTATGCACGCTTAGATTCAATATTAGAAAATACAACTGCAAATGTTAACTCTATTGATGCCATACCTACCATTTCGAGCAGTGACAGTCTATATTTATTAGTTTTGTATGTGTTATCCATAATCAACACAATTGAACACATGTTCAACAACTTGAATGAATCTGAATGCAACCATAATACATCTCTCATTACATCTGAGTCTATTATTCTTCTACTCCAACTGACATAATTCACATCGTCCATCAACTTTAACAAATGTTGTATCTATGTTCTAGGACCTCTCAGCTCTTTCCCGCATAATCTTCTTCTTATATATTTGTGTGATTCAAGTGACATTCTATATGTCTCTCTCTTGTAATGATATAAGTATGTGTCTCGGTGGAACACAACGCCTTGCCAAATCCTCAACATGTTTATGCTCGTATGCACTTAGACGCCCCACAAATGCATGACCTTCCAATCTATCAGGTAACTCATGGTTATGAAATCCACATTTCACCTCAACTTTCTATTCAAGACCATCTTTCAACGGTGTTGATCTAATTTTGAATGGACAACCACAATTTTTAGAAGCATTTTGTGTTGAACTTTCAGCTTGTTTGTACCTTCGACCCTTGTCATAACCCAATATTAATGTGTTACTTCTTCCTCAGTTTCCGGTCGCTGTATCTAAATCGTAAAATAAAAAGCAACTGCAACAACATCTATGTTGCCTACTTCAACAAAAATAAAGCTATGTGCATAAAAATATGTTCTAGAATATGAACTCAACAAGAAAAAGCATTGTCCTCTATCAAGAATCACTACATAGTAGACTTAAATATTTGAATATGGTCAAATAAGTTGATTTCTCGCCCATGGGTCCTTAGGAAATACTATAGAACTAAGCAAGACTTAAATATCAATGTGTGTATAAAAGAAGTGTTTTGTGCGTGTTTGAGAAACAACAATGTTCTAAAAGGATTTGTAGAGCTTTTTGGTATAAACAGAAAACAAGAGCATCCGCCTCGAGGGCATCCGTCTCGGGGTGAGGTAGAAGAGAAACCTCTTCGAGATGTTTCCCAACCTTCTCTTTGATGCAAAATGAGAGATAGCAATCAAGCACAATGTAGCTAGACAATCACGTGTCACTACTAGAATCTCTCGTTTTTCCTGCGGTTTTTTATGCCGAAAATAATCCGCAGGAATACTTGAGGATTTTGCTGCTGATAACGTTAGTCATACGAAGCTTCCTGCGAATCCAGATATCGCAGGACTATCCGCAGGTAAAATTTAATTTGCTGAGGATCTTCTGCGGAACTATTGACGGATATGATTTCAACGTTTCCTTAGGAAATTCCGCAGGTATTTCTGCGGATTTTCATTTGTCTTTTCCTGCGGTTTGTTTTTTTTTTTAATTTTTTTTTTAATTTTGAGTTTATTTTGTTTTCTTTTCTTTTTTCATTGAATTTTGAATTTCTTAATTTTAGATATTGAATATGAACCCTATAGTCAAATCAACACATATCCAAATAAAATGTCAAACTGTAACTTGTCGATTGTGATTAATAATTTTTTTTTTTTCTAAAATATTTGGATTCTTTTAAAAAAAATTTGTTAAAATATTTTATCAAATAACATAACATTAGACTACAAATATCGACAAAAAGCCTTAAAAATTGTATGTGGAATAGAACACCTTATTTATTGTGTATTTACAAATCAATTTAACTATTTTCTCTCCTTAATTTAAAATGGACAATTGGATTCCTGACAATAAAAAAACAAAAGACAATTGAAAGTTTGTAGTTTATAGCTGAGTGATGGCTTATAGTTTAAATAATTAAAAATGAACAATTAAGTAATGAAACCAAAACATTTTGTTTGTAAGTTGGGTAGGAAAAAAAGTGAAATGGCAAAGGTTAACCAATTTACTTTGGGTTTTAATTGATATATAGTTGATTTAAATTTTTTTAGACATATATCCAATAATATATTGTACTATTATATTATGAGATTTGCAATTAAACTTTTTTTATAGATCGTGAAAATGTTTTATTTTTTATTTTAAATAATAAATGTTAATACGTTAATTCTCATAATAGTTTTTTTTATGAGGAACCTTGTATCTATTACTCTCACATATTTTCACCTTCGTCACACTTTCGATGAAATTAACTTAGACCCATTTTAATTTTTTTAATTAATTAAATACAATTGATAAAATAGCCTTCTATAAAAAAAGTTGGAAAGGATAATTGAGTATTTTGATCCAAGTAAAAAGGTACACACTTACCAATTTATTTTTTAGTTGGTTTAATTTAGCAAAGCTCATGATAAAATATATAATAAATATAAATATATATTATTTTCAGATAAAAAACAGTGTAACAATCCTTCAAACAAAATCTCAGTGTAACAACCATCGCTTCTCTCGTTCCACCACCGCTCCTCTCGTTCCACCACCGCTCCACCGACGTTCCACCACCGTCCACCGACGTTCCACCACCGTCCACCGACGTTCCACCACCGTTGTATCACTGCTCCATCACTCTTCCACCACCACAAAGCTTCAAGCTAATCTTCGCTAAAATCGAAGTTGTGTTCGCTCAGATCAAAGTTCTTCAAAAAGCTCGAAATTGCGTTCTCGTGGAATTTGTTCAAGCTTGTGGTCTTTTAAGCTCTAATTCGTGGTCTCTTACTCTATGATTTGTGAGTTTCATGATTCTAGTTTTTGAATTTGATCTAATTTATGAATTTTAGGTTTTAGATACTTTCATTCTAATTCAACTGAATTTGATGTTGAATTTCTGATTTGTGAGTATCATGATCCTCATTTTTAAATTTGATCTTATCTATGAGTTTTAGATTTTAGATTACTTTCATTATTCAACTGAATTTGATGATGAGTTTCTGATTTGTTAGTTTCATGATCCTAATTGAGTATCTAATTTATGTTTTAGGTTTTAGACTCTTACGCAGGATGATGATGAGGGAGCTTTTCATTCGAGGAGATAGGTAATAATTCATTCATTACTTACTGAAAATTGAATTTTGGAGAAGGCACATAAAGTGTTTGATGAAATGATTGTGAGGATTTTTTTACTTGGTCTACTGTTGTGCCAAATCTCAGGTTCAATTTGCTCCTAAACTCCATTGATTTGTATGATAACTGCTTCAAACAGGCTTCATCACCTTGTTACTTAATTTACTCCAATTCCATTTTCTATATCAATCAAGTTACTATTTAATTATGTTTGTCTACCTTTTGATATAATATTCGCGAATATGCTTTCTCCTTTCTCTTTGTTCTTTGTGTGTGTGATGCTCATTTTTACAAAGAGAAAGCCACTTCTCTTCAAACCTTGCAAAGTAATCTCTGTTTAATTATCATTAGAGGACTAGTTTGCATCATCTGTTGTGAGTGTTGAGATTCATTTTATGCTCTGCTTCATTCCATTTCAGGATGTTTTATAGTTGCTGCTGCAGTAGTTGCAAGAGGTAAATTTATTTATTAGTTATTATAATTTGTTCATCCTTGGCTGATTTGTCTATATGTATGTTTAGTTGAGATTCAATTTGTCTCTAGCTCGAGTATCACTTGTATTAGTTTTTGAGAAGAAGCCATGGTGTTCGTCTTTATATATATCCTCATTTTGTATAGACAAATCAAGTAATTGAAGATATTGTTGAAGACCTTGTCATTGATGAAAGATGCATAGAGCTGAACTGAAGACACCGCTCTGTTACTATCATAATGATAAAAGGATTGTTATTGTTGTTATATACGATATAGTTTAAGGGATATTCAATTGAATTTGTAGTATCTTGTGTTCCTCAATGATGAGTCCCTTGCTTTTCTCATCTTTTTCTCTCATAGTTATGCTTCTAGTGGTACCTAATAAGTATGGCATTTGAGATTTATCCATTTCATAATGATGTGCACAAAATAATATATTTGTATATGAAACTTAAAACTTTCTGGTGCATATATATTGTGTAGAAGAGCCGGTTTCAAGAAGTCATGCCACCTAAACTTGCTCTGTGCATTGGAGATGTACAAATATGTTTCAGATGAAGGTATTTTACGTCCTGTTTCTAAAGTGTTTTTTGTGGGTGTGGCTGACATATGATAATCTAATGTGTAAATTAATTGACAAGGTTCTCGTTTAGTGGGTCAAATTATTCTCAGTATTAATAATGTGTTTTACAATAGCTGATACTTTTAGTATTAACATGAATGTTAGATTGATCACAGACTACATGGAAGAAAAGCTTGGCTTGGAGCCAAGGAAAACTGATTATTTAAGCAAACTTCTTTACAAATTAATGGAACAACTCTAGCAGGGTTAAAGGTATGATTTCCTACTGTGCTCATATGCTTTAATTCATTTGTTTATAGTCAACATGTTCATATCAAATATTCTTTGTTGATATTTGAGTGATGTATCTGTGTTAGCTTTGTGGCTAATATGCTTTAATTCATTTGTTATACTCAGCCTGTTCATATCAAATCTAGTGTCCTTATTGGTTGTTTTGGATGATTGGAAGCTATTCGAGAAGTGTCTGAAGCAATTTGAAATTGGAGGTGCATTGCCACCGAAGAGGAATTTGACCAGATTTGTGAAGTGGCCGAAGACTGTTCAGATTCAGAGGAAGAAGAGGATTTTGAAGCAGAGGTTGAAGGTTCCACCAGCCTTGAACCAATTCACTAAGACCCTCGACAAAAATGTAGGTCAGAAATTAACATTGAAATTTTTGGATTTGGTTTTTGGTGCTATTTGTTTATGTGTTATCGACCATCTAGGCTGTTTTCGATACTTCTCCCAAATTGTCTAACAAACTCATTCTATTTGTTTATGTGTTATCGACTATCAAGGTTTGTATGTTTGTATTTTTATTTTGGCATTCAAATTTATTAGGGGCTGTGATGTAGTGTAATTTGGAATGATGTGTCATGATGATATGATAAAAACTTGAACCTGACACATTTATTGACCCTGAGATATTTGTATGGCTGGGAAGTATTTTGTCATCTCTAAATAATAGAAGTTCTTTTCATTCAGCCCCTTTTACCGTTTGTCATCTACAGTTACTGATGGTATATGACATATTATTGCTTGAATAATGATGTGATGGGATCTTAACCAAATACCTTGCTTCTCTTTGCAGGTTACGAATATCATACCAGTTAAGGATGGTAATCCTCCTAAATATGCTCAGAGAACACAGTTGTTACCAAGTTGTGTGATTGATTTCCTCTCGGTTTTGAGCTTCTATGACAATTTGCTTTTACAGCCGTGTCTCTTTTGTCAATAGGATATACTTTTAGTTGCAACATTTGCTACTATTCATGAATTTATACTTTTAGTTCTACTTGTCAAAACACATGAATTTATACTTTTAGTTCTACTTGTCAAAACATGGAGCAAACTATGATACTTGTATTTGCCATGTGGAACAGACTTTTAGAGGTATGAGACATTAGCAATCGGGTATTGGAGGTTCAACTATAAAGAGACATGTGTGTTTCTTTTAATCTTAGTATGTTGTTTGATAAGGGCAATTGTTAAACATTCTTTTGTTCTAATTGCTAAAATGTTTAAAAATTGTATCTTCAATAATTTATATTGTTCTGGAATGCATTAATGTGTATTATTTTTTTTATTTATATCAAACCATTTCCTGCGGATTTATCTGCGGTTTAATGATCTCTATACATCGTTTCCTGCGAGTATGTTCGGGCAAGGAAAACTCCTCAAACACTGACCGAATATTTCCTGCGGATTATTGTCCAATTTCCTTAAGAAATTTCCGCAGGTGAGTTTCCCGCGGTTCCTAAAATCCTCAGGAAACAATTACCCACGAAGGTAATACCTAGGAACCTTAATCCTTGGCAAAATCCGCAGGAAACAGGTTTCCTGCGGAAATTTCAGTATAATCCGCATAAATTTCCGCAGGAAAATCCAGAGTTTCCAGTACTATATAGTGGAGAAGGAAGACTTGATCTTCCTGGAGACTTTATTTGTTTAACTTATTTTCACTTTTATTTTGTCATTATATATTATTAAATGAACAAATAAAATATATTTGTATATTCATCATTCAATATTTCTGTAACTTGATTTTCTACAAATTTGAAATTTTAAACAAATTTTTGTTTTAAAAAAAATTACCTTCCATAAGTTAAATATCGAGAGGCTTATATTTTGAAAATTAACATTTCGAAGGTTAATTAGCTACGGAAAGAAAATATGACTTCTGTTGGTTAACCTGAGCAAGGACTAGATATTCTCCACGAGTAAATAATAACTATAAGGATGTATTATGAAAATCAAAGGTGCATATAGCAATGACACAATTCACATGGCCTATACACATATATTTTGGACTTGGTTGTCTATGATCCAGTAAACTCATTCCATATATATATGATCTAATAAAAATGATCAAGGGGATTTCTCTTTGGACACCTACCAATTGCTAACAGGAACCTACCGAACGGCAGCTAACCATTGTTCGCTCCAAAACGATAGTTAACTACCATTCGTCACCATCTGTTTGTCACATGTCGGGTTACGGTAAGGATTTGGGACTCTATTTGTAGGTAGTCAGGTTTGGAGTTGGTCTGGTCGGGTAGCTTGGGGAGGTTGTTTCAGGTCTTTGTATCCTTAGGGGTTCGTAAAAGTCTAGGCTAGGTTTTATTTTAGTCTGGCATGCTACTACGGGTCTATCTGAAAAACCCGTAATGATTTTCTTTTCTTCGATAGGATCATAGATGTTGAGTATTTGGTTGATAAGATCAGATTCCTTTCATGGAAGTGATTCTTTGTCAAGCACCCTAGGCACCAATGTTCGCTTTATGAGTGAAAGGTGGTTCTTTCCAAAGGGTTTTGCATTTTTTCGTGTTAATACAATTATTTTTCATTCAAAAAAATAAAATACCGTTCGACACTTTTATTGGTTAAATAACTTTTACAATCGGTTTAACCGATTTAAAAAATGTCCGAACAGTAATCAAATATCAGCATGATGTTTTAGGTGTCTCTGAGCAATTTCTAGGTGCCTAAAGAGCAATCACCAATAACCAACTCAACAATTCATAAATCCCAATATACTCACAGGCTTTCAAGTATGCAGGCCAAGAGCCATTCATTTACTATAATTCTAAATCCACCCTCCTATATTTCAAAGACCCCCGAAATGTACTATCGGAAATGTCCTTTAGAAAGTTTATTTCAACCGAAATAAACTACCGAAAAGATCTTTCCGGTAGCCAATGTGAACGGGTTGGGAAGTTATCTTCATCTATTGATTCAAAGATTCCAGCTCCAAAATGTTGTACCTGTTGACAATAATAAAAGTCAACAAACTTTTTGGTACAAGTAACATGAGATCTATTAGGGACGAAGAGCATACTCCCTCCGGTCCTATTTTTAAGAAACATTAGACTTTTTTGATTCATTGTATAAATGATGTATTTGGTCTATATCTTAGACAAGATACATCAATTATGCAATGAATCTAAAAAGTCTTTTTTTTTTTTTATAAATAGAACCGGAGGGAGTATACTAGTAGTTGACTTTACCAGAAATTCCCAAAAATTTAAAATTGGTCGTAATTGATTTCCAATGTCAAAGGGTATTAGGTGTTAGGGCAAAATAACAGTTGCATATCAATTAAGGTTTGAGTGCTTCATTCTTAATTCAATGATCAAGACCATGTTAACATGAATTATTTTTATAACCACAATGCTTACTTAGCTACTCACTAATTCACCCACTTAATTAGGAGTACTTAAAAATATAAGAGGTAGTTGACCTAGTTTCACCTTTTTGACCCTTAATTAATTTCCTTCCATTTTTAAAGTATTTATTTAACCTTGTTTTTGACTAGATAGGCTTGTTATGTTCTTAGGAGAGGCAAAGTTGAATGTGAAACAAGTGGTAGGTTTATTATACTTTCCAAAGGGAACCTAATTATTAAAATCATTGCACGTATAACTCTATGCCCTAAACCCAAAAGATTAAATTAAATCCAATTGTTCTTTTCTATTATTGTATATAGTAATAGTAATATGACATAAGTATTATTTTAACTTATAATTAAACACATCAAGTATACAATCCTTATTTGACTGATTCCTTCTTTTGGGGATATAATAATGTTTTCTTATTTTGTATCATAATGAATGTACATCCTTTTGTTGACAAGCACTTATTAAGTGCACGAATGGTATACATTGGCTTCATGGGTTTTGCCACACGAGTGTGAAAACGGCAAGAAATGGTTTTCCATATTAGTTTTATGTGTGTTTGTCCTCTTCTAGTTAAAATTTTTCATAAAAATGAACAGAAACAGACAAGCATGATATCTTTTACTAGAGAGTTACTATAAAATATTGGTTCTTGGAAGACTTTTCGAGCTTCACTTCACAGCTAGTGCGTGACATTAAAGTCTTGAATTGTGTTAAGATTTTTAGTTCTTTGTTGCCAAAAAAGAATGCAAAGAATTACGTGCTTCTAGAATTTGTTGCATTGATTAGTTTTTTTAACACACCGAAATCAAAATATTTGAATGTCCCTGTTATTAGAACTACGTTCTTTACCTAAGAGCGCTTATATAAGATTATACAAATCTCTTCTAATTTAATTAAGGTTTTGCGTTCAAATTCAGCCTTGAACATTATGATATTAAGCACATTGCGCATGAGGATACCTGATTTACACTAAAAAAAAAAATAACTATGTTCTTTTGAACTGACTATTGAATTAATAATTTAGATCCCAAGAAATATGTTTTATACTGCAGTGGACTCCAAATCGTTAGATTTAAAGAGAGAAAATTTATATATTTTAATATAATGTTTATAAAGTCTATTGTTCATGACATTTAAATCGCACCTCTGTCAATGAAAATTGATTCAATTGAAAAAAAGTTATTCATGCTCCATAAAATTGTGGGTTCGATTTTCGTTGTCGGCGTTAAGACATCTATAACGAGAATATGTAATTATATCTTTATCAATACTCTTCTTAAAAAAAAAAAACTTTATCAGTATTCTTCAAGCTTTAGGCGTCTTGGTGAGATCCTAAGACGCAATTCTCATTTTAACTTTCTTTTACCCAATAAAAATCACACCACCCCTATCAAAAAATGTGTATAGTGGGAATAGTCTTTTTATTCATTAGTTCAATGTTTTTGCTAAGAAAACACATCAAGTGAATATTAATTTTATGCTTTAACTTTAGATTTTTTAAAAGTAATTATGATCAGAGAAGCAATGACTGTAATTATGTTGGGCTTTAACAAGACCAAATGTTCCCTAAATTAAACCTAAAGTTTGCCACACCAAGAAAATAAGTTTTTAGTGCTTACCTTTCTTTCCACTTTGAAGAGACATTTATGTGGAGTTCCAATTCGAAAGCTAGGTTGAGCTATTTTCTCATTTCATAAAATGATTATTTTCTTGACATAGGAAACAAAGTGCTTTTTTGGGTTTGCCTTCTTCTTGGGAGGATTTGTAATGTTGCTGATTGAGACTATAAAGCTAAGTTGTAACTCGAGCTAGGTTCTATGTTTCCACTTATGCAAATTGATTAAAGTGAATTATTTGGGTCATAAATAGTGCATAATATAACTTGATCTTTTAGACGGTCCCAAGCACATAGGGTCATCCCCCGTGTTATGTGCTGTGTCTTTTCATAGCATATATAGACCAAAAGGCTAAATTTCACCATGCATTATTGTATAATGGTACAAATGGATCGATGTCATAAAGTTTTTATTAGAAAGTTGATTGAAAAGATGTCTACAATACACACATGGGGTTCATTATGATGAGAAAAGTTGATTAAGCTCAAAAGAACGGTAAAATTGACGTGCTAAGAGAAAGAAAGAATAGGTAGCTCATTTGCCCATATGTGGGGGACGAAATTCCAAAAATAATAAGGTACTATTATTTTAAAAATCAATTAAATTAAGGGAATTTACACATATATTGTCATATCATAAGTTAAAATGTTAAATATTCTATACAAAACATGTGTGTGTCACCCACTTATTTTTTAGAAGGAGTATTTTAACATGTGATAACTAAAAAGTGTCTAAATACACCCTAAGGTGCAAGATGGTAAAATACACATTCATAAAAACTAATGGATGTATCCTAACAAATCTATATATGAAGTACCTTTGTGACCTTTAATTGGTCGGTAATTTTGCATGGGGAGTGGTTTACTTGGCTCAATTGTATATGGAGATTAATGTTGTATTCCTTTTTGAGACCAAGCACCTGGTTGAATACGCGACCCTACTTTAGGTATGACAATGAACTTGTTATCCGGTTAACCGTTAAACATGTTTTTTTTAATTGTGTTGATGCATGTTTGAAAATTACAACACTTTCAGGGAATCGAGGCAGAGATTATCAGGATGCTTACATGGAGGATCAGAACCACATACTACGTTGTTTGTTCAAACGAAGAGTCTACTTAGGCTAACACACATCGTAGCTAGTGACTGCCTCTTCTACTCGGAACAAGAGCACCGCCAGACACACCCGGTCAAGAACATAAGTGTCTACTTAGGCTGACTAAGATACAAACCTCACATGGTCAGTTATCTTTCGGATCACGTGCTGCACCAATTTGAATATGTGTAAAGCATTCCTACATGTCCACATCAGTCTTCTTCTCCCTTGATGACCCAATTGAAGGTGTCACATCACTACACATGGTTTCTTGACCGTGTGTTGTGTCAGCCCGGAACTTGGGTCATGTTGCCTTGACTGGTAAAAAGACGGTGTTTGGATACATGATGGTATTTTAACATTTCAAATCCTTACGCCATACCAGACCGAAAGCAGAGGTTCTGAGGTCACATGAGAAAGCCCTTGATGATATTGGCGTTGAGGAGAAGGGGAACATGCAACAACTAAACATGAGCACATGATTATGTCGTATCAGAGACCATGTCATAAGGATAATGGTCGGTGGTCAAGTGGAGCGGGGAAGTCCAACATAGCTGAGGTTGAAGCATAATTTGTATGAGATACACATAGGCTTGGTTTATCGTCAGAGGGGGAAAGAAGGTGGGCATGCTACCCCGCAATGCTGTTTATGTGTTGTAACATTGGGATAATTTGCGTTTTCCAATTTATGGTTGGTATTGATCATGTAACATTCAATTGTTGGTGCTACTTCCTAAACAAAAAAAAAAAATTAGTGCTACTGTTTTTAATTTATGTTTAAGTTCTTTCGTTTAATATGCTTCCATTATAGTCGTGTTTATAATTTTTTTTGATGTATGTTGAAAGCAATCTTTCATTGTCAATTTGCCAAGAAAAGTGTCTAAAATATGAACACTTACTATGTTTTGTACTAATAGAGTTCAGATAATATAATCTGAAACTGTTTTCCTTCAAAAAAAAATATAATCTGAAACTGTTTTTACTGAGTTCATATTATATAATGTGAATTGTGTTGACTTACATCTCATTCAGCGTCTCTTGTTTCACCAATAGAACTGCCTACACAAGACTCTAAATTAGGACACAATACAGTGCGAGTAACTAAATTTTCTTTTTTTTTTCTTCCAATTAATCTCTATCAAAAATAGAAAAAATTAAATTGAAGACCTGTCCTTTTTATGAAAGTAGACTTAATTCATTGGTGTCATTGAATCTAGACTAAAATTCATAATCAGAGACTTGTCTTTCTCTAAATGTGAGTCATATTTCTCGGCATAAATTCCAAGTCTCGCATCACTTTCAGCTTTACTCTAACCACTCACCACAATTGTTTCATAACTTTTTTTTTTTCCTTTCTGAAAGAACAATTGTTTCATAATTATTTCGTCATGAACATCTTCATTTAGTTCGTCATATACTATCTCGTCCCTACAAAAAAATAGTAGGGAATAATAATAAAATTCGACCTACAAACACAAAAAAATTACCACAATTACATAATTTTTTTAGCATCGTAAATTCGACCTACAAAAAAATTAGAGTGATAATAATAAAAATAAGATTAATATTGTATTGAGAATAGGGAGTTCAAACATCATTAAAAACATGTGGTGAATTTGAATGATGAAGAAAGTATCTATCACTCCAAAAATCAGCCTTGTGTTGTGTTTTTAGTGTATTTTCTTGTATTTCAAAAGTTATAAGTCCCACATAAGATAGTTTTAAAAGTTTAAAGTCTCTATATACTACCATGTATTACATATTTGTGAAAGTGTTAGAAAGAGGAAATTACTCCCGATATTGTCGTTGGAATATTAAGATAAACTTCCAACTATGATAAGGAGCTAATTTCTTTGCTTTCTAATAATTTTTTAACTTTATTACAATTGATAGATCTTTAGCAAGTATATTAAAACTATCGATGTAATAAAGATAAGTTCGTTTCCACAAGGACTGTGTTAATCTCAATTTTAATTTAGAATGTGTAAAAGTTATTTTAATGCCCGAGGCAGTAGGTTTTGGGTGCATAAAAAGTAAATAATAAAAAGATAATGTTTGTTTGGAAAATTAATTGGAGATGGATGATTAAGCCGGTGAATCCGCTTTTGCCTTATATGAAACATTTAACTCCCATTACTCTCAATATTTATTTGTTTTTTAAGACAAATTAACTAATTAGTTTTGATCAATCTCTTGACTCTAAACCCTTTCCTAAGTTATAACCTTTTAATCTCTTAAACCGATTGAATAACCGCGGAAGCAAGGCCTGAATGTTAATTCCTAAGTCATAACTCGCAACTTCCTATCTCTAGTTTCATATGTAAAGTTAAACAGAATTACTATTGCAGGTTTAATAGCTAGGGTTAGTAGTCAATTAATACCTAATATCAATTAATATGATTGAAAGAAGTTAGGGTTAATAGTCATGCAAAAAATCATAAGAAAAGCAATAAACACAAATAATTCTCAATAAAGACTGAATACTATTGATAATAAAGAGAGTTTCAACTACTGGTTCATATATCACAATAGGTTCGTCATGGCTCAATCAACTAAGAAGACTAGCTACTCATAACTAATTCAATAGAATACATAGAAATAGTCGAACATACATAAATTAGAACCAACTATGAGTTGGTATGAGATCCACGGCTGTTATTCGGTCTCTTGTGCCTTCTATGCACTGTTTAGCCCTCCAAAATTGTAACCTATAGCTTCTGGTCGCATATGGCTTTTATAGACAAAGAATTAGGGTTTCAGAAAAGCCAACCATCGTGCCACATTTCGCGACCATCGTGGCACGATTCCCTCATTAATCTACGTGGCAACAAATTTACTGATCCATTGTGGCACGTTTCGTGGTCCATCGTGCCACAAAAATTCCAGAAAGCATAAGTGAATTCCACATTCTTGCAATGTGCAACGTTGAAACCCAAATGTGGCACGATTTCTTAAGTAGCATTAAACTTCTTGTATTCTTCTTCAACTTCTCTTTTGTGCTCTTGTTCTATCTTGATCTGATTTAACCATGTATTACAAGTAATTGACTCTCTATATGCCATAAAAACGACATAAACATGACCAAAATACTATTGCTGACGTGCAGTCATCACAACCCCAAACTTGCATCATTCCTTGTCCTTAAGGAATCTACTTGTGAATGAGAAAATAGCAGTAGGATAACAAATTACCAACCAATGATATGTTCAAAAAGTTCACGCCTTGTCGGTGTAATGATGTAACGGATGCCTAGTTCACACCTCCAAACCCATCCACGCATAAGTTTGATAAGGGTCTCATAGTCGACATTCAGGTCGCTGTATTACCATAAGCTTGAAAAATTTCTAAATTGTCAATCAAAGTCATAGACAAGTACACACTTTTAAGGTCTTTTTGGGTTATAACGGAACTTAGGTGAAAGGTGGATATTTTCGGGAAAGTAGTGTTATAAAAACAATGGAGTTAAGCTTACTCTACTTTGGCATCTTGGTAAAATCATAGCAAACCAAATCCTTCCTTTCAAATTTAAACAACCGAGTACTAGATAGCCTTTTCTTTTCTTTCGAGACACAAATGTTGGTCTTGTAAACACAGTTTTTTTTCTTGCACATTTTCAAGTGCTTTTTCTAATATACTTTTTCCAAGAGACAATATTTTTTTATCTCCTAGTTCTCTAGTACTCCCACCCCAAACTTTATTTGTCGCTAGTTCCAAAAGCAACCCTAAACTTGTACATTTCACACAACCTAGATAACTTAACTCCAAACAATTTTTGGGACATTCATTCCCAAGGCCTTCTAGGTTTGTAATATGGCTCGTCACTGAACAAGAGATCTATACCTAATGGCTCAATTTGGCTTTACAAAGGATAAACAACATATAAATCAAGGTAGGCTCAAAAAGGCTAAAGGGACCAAGCACTTTTCCTTAGTGTGTACAAAACAAGACCAATCAACAAAATAAAGAAATATCACAAGTTTTAGAAACAACAGTTGCATGGAACACTCATATATGTAAAATTGAAAAAATAAAATTTAGGCTATGGACCTTACAAGTTGAGTTATCTGGGAGTTGTGACTACCTATTTCTTGTTGCCGTACACTTCCCTTTGAATCACTTACACATCATCCTCCTTTAACTTTTTGAGATATCATTGGTACAACACTGTTATGAGACTAATAGATTTCCAAAAACAAACAGATTCATTAATAATAAATAAAGATGAGCATTACAAACGAGGAATGCAAATTAAAAATAGACTGACACGGTAACACAATGTTCGACACAAACACAAAATACATCAAACAAAACATCAAAATGCGAAAAAAAATAAAAAATAAAATAGCAAGCTGAAAATTAAACTTCTGCACTCCAAGTCCATCACTTCTCATCCTCATCATCACCCTGCCTCTGAATCTCAGGATAAAAATCAATAGTGTGCTGCACACTAGCCTGCATACCTCGAGCATAGTCAGCTCTGACACGCTGCTCACGATCCCAGGCTCGTCCTTTCTGATCAACAAAATAATTCTCCATGTTCTCCTCCGTCCCAAATCTTCGAAAGGCATTGCTTTGAAGAGGCCTCTGAAGGTGCTGATCAGTAGCAAGAGAAAGCTCCGCTCCAAAATAGGGGTCGTCCACATACATTTGTGATGGCAAGAACTAGGAACGATGGAGTGCTTTGATGAGATCACTGTCTGGAAAACGCCACAGATGTGCAGAGAGAAACTTACGAAGAAAACAAGAAAAAAGATTGTAAAGCTCTCTTTTACATTCAACAAAATGTTGATAATCAACATTTTGAGAAGATTTTCAAGGCAACAAGATCCAAAGAAGCTTGGGATATACTGGAGAATTATCATAATTGGGGAGAAAAGGTGAAACAAGTCAAGTTACAGTCATATAGAAGGAAGTATGAAATGATGCAGATGGAAGAAAATCAGAAGGTGAGTGATTACTTCTATAAGATGACTGGGATTGTGAACTTGATGAAGAACTGTATCTCAGATCAGATGGTAGTTGAGAAAGTCTTGAGATCTTTAAGTCAAAAGTTTGATTTCATAGTAGTAGCAATCCAAGAAGTAAAGGATGTGAAGACTATGAAGATTGAAGAATTGCAGAGTTCTCTTGAAGCACATGAACTATTGTTGTTTGATAGAAGTTTAGAGAGATCAGTTCAACAAGCCCTTCAAGTTCAAACAACCAAGAAAGAGGGAAATTTTAAGAATTTCAAGAAGGGAAAGGGTAAAACAAACCGGTCAAATAATGGAAAATCCAAAGCTAAGAACAAAACTGAATCTTCAAAAAGATGAGGTTTTGTTAAAAATCAGAATAAGAAGAAGGATTTTGATAAAAACAAAGTTCAGTGCTATAATTGTGATAAATTTGGACATTTTGCTGATGAAGGATCAAAAGACTAAGGAAGCAAATATTGCTCATGAAGGTGACCTTGATGCAGTTTTGTTAATGGCTGCTACTTGTGAAGAGCGGTATCTTGATTCTGGGTGTTCTAATCATATGATCACTCACATCTTGCATCATAAGGAGAGTGGTTAACAAACTTTGATGCTAGCAATAAAACTAGTATCAAGTTAGTTGATAACAGGAAACTTGCATTAGAAGGAAGTGGAAATATAGTGATGAAGAGCAATTTTGGTGGTAAAGTCATAATTGAAGATGTGTTCTATGTTCTAGATATGAAGTGTAATCTGATGAGCATATGTCAATTAGTGGAGAAAGGGTTCTTAGTAACAATGGATGATGAATCATTGAAACTATTTGATGCAAAGAAGAATTTAGTGTTAAAATCTGCTTTGTCCAAAAATAGAACCTATAGATGCAGCATATCAAGCGACAAGATGATGTGTATGTCTACAACTATCAGTGAAGATGCTGAAGTTTTATGACATTTGAGGTATGGCCACTTAAATTTTAGAAGTCTTAGTGAATTGAACTCTAAAGATTTAGTGCATGGTTTACCAAAGTTAAATATCATAAAATCTATATGTGAAATCTGTGTGAAGAGCAAGCAAAATAGGATGCCATTTGTATTTGAGGCACCTAAAAGAGCAAGTGAAGCATTACAGGTTGTTCATTCTGATATGTGTGGCCCTTTTGAAGTACCTTCTCTTGGTGGTAGTAAGTACTTTTTATTGATGAATTCACAAAAATGATTTGGTTGCATACTATTGAGCTTAAGAGTGAAGCTTTAGAAATATTCAAAAGATTCAAAATCTTAGTAGAAAAAGAAAGTGATAAATCTATTAAGATTTTGAGGACAGATGGTGGAGGTGAGTATACATCAAAGGAATTTGAAGCCATATGCACAAGTCAAGGAGTTGTTCATGAAGTAACTGTACCATATACACCTCAACATAATGGACTTGCAGAAAGAAGAAACATGACTTTGCTAAATATGACCAGAAGCATGATTAAGTAGAAGAATTTGCCACACAAGTTTTGGGGTGAAGCAGTCACTACTGTTGCTTACATTCTAAACAAACGTCCTACTAAGAAGCTGAACTTGAAGGTAGCAGAATATGCTTGGTGTGGAAGGAAGCCCAGTGTTAAGCACTTCAAAGTGTTTGGTTCTTTGTGCTATAAACATGTATCAGATGCTAAAATAAGCAAGCTAGAAGATAAAAGTGAGATTATGATACTCATATGGTATCATCCTACTGGTGCATACAAACTATATAACCTTGTGATTCAGAAATGTCATATTAGTAGAGATGTGATAGTGAATGAAACTGGGAAGTGGAAATGGGAAAGTGAGCCTGAGTATAGTAGTGAATTAATGCAAAGCTACACATTTCCTAATTCAAGTGATGAATCCAAAGGTGAAGAGGATCATGATGTTATTGAAAATGATCTAGAGGAAATCATAGCACCGGCAAGACCTCAAAGGAACAGACAAGCACTAGCAAGATTAAATGACTGTGAAGTCATTTATGATAATGTAGTGAATGAACAAGGTGATCTCACTCACTTTGCACTATTAGCAGATTTTGAACCAATAAATTACAAAGAAGCAATGAAGATTGATGCGTGGAAAAGTGCTATGATTGAAGAACTACAGTCAATTGAAAGAAATCAAACCTGGGAGCTAGTTAACTTGCCAGACAAGAAAAAGAAGATTGATGTTAAATGGGTATTCAAAGTGAAATTGAATGCTGATGGACAAGTTTCTAACACAAAGCAAGATTAGTTGCTAGAGGTTTCCTTCAAAAGCAAGGCATTGACTATAATGAAGTGTTTGCTCCAGTTGCTAGAATTGAAATTGTGAGATTAGTAATTGTTATTGCTTGTAAGAATGAGTGGTCACTCTATCATTTAGATGTCAAGTTAGCATTTCTAAATGGTCCACTAGAAGTGTTAGTGTTTGTGTCACAACCACCAAGTTTTGAGATTGCTGGGAAAGAAAACAAGGTGTATAAACTACATAAAGCATTATATGGATTGAAGCAGGCTCTTTGAGCATGGAACAAGAAAATTGATCAAGTTCTAATTCAAATAGGCTTTAAGAAGTGTTCAGTTGAATTTGAAGTATATGTTCAGAATCTTAGTGATGAAGAAACTATTATAATCTGTATGTATGTTGATGATTTACTCATCACTGGTAGCTCAATTAGAGATTAAGAAAGTTAAAGAGAAACTGAAGCTGGAGTTTGAAATGTCTGATCTTGGTGAGCTCTCATTCTTCTTAGGAATGGAATTTATGAAATTAAGAGCTGGAATGGTAATGCATTAGCAAAAGTACATTGGTGAATTGCTGGAGAAATTTGAAATGAAAGACTACAATTCAATCTCTAATCCATCAGAAACAAATTCAAAGCTTGTTGAATGCAGTGAAGAAGATAATGTGGATTCAACTATGTTGAGACAAATTTTTGGATCATTGAGGTACCTATGTAACAGCAGGCCAGACATATGCTACTCAGTTAGTGTAATTAACAAGTTTATGCATGATCCAAGGAAATCTCATCTGATAGCTGCAAAGAGAATCCTTAGATACATCAAGGGCACCATAGATTTTGGTCTGCTATTTCCTAATGGAGCTAAGAGTGAAGTGAATGAGCTCATAGGCTACTCAGATAGTGATTGGTGTGGAGATCTAACTGACAGAAGAAGCACATCAGACTATGTGTTCAAATTCAATGATGCAGCAATATCCTGGTGTATCAAGAAGCATCCAGTCATTGCACTCTCATCATGTGAAGTTGAGTATATTACAGGAACATTTGCTACTTGTCAAGCTTTATGGTTGGACTCAGTGATGAAGGAGCTCAAGTGTGAAGTAAAGAAACCTCCAACACTGAAGATTGATAAAAAATCAACTATAAGTCTTGCTAAAAATCCTATTTCTCATGGTAGAAGCAAGCACATTGAGACTAGATTTCATTTCATTCGGGAACAAGTGACTAATGGAATGGTTGAACTACACTACTGTCCCACATAACTGCAACTTGCAGATGGATTTACAAAGGCAGTGAAGCTTGATAGATTTGAATTTTTGAGGAAGAAATTAGGTGTTTTTGATATGCAACAGTTATGATTAAGGGAGAGTGTTAGATATTAATCAATAACTGCATTTGTAACTAACTTTTAAATGAGTTTGTTTTAAAATTCTATTAGTTAGTGAGATTACTTGCTCCATAAGCAAGTGACTCTTTTGTGCCTGAATAAGGCTTTGTATTGTGAAACTTAATACTAATGAATAAGATTCACATTGCATTCATATTCTCTCCATTATTTTCTCTTTAGTTTTACAAACTTTCTGTTATTTTCTCATCTTGCACAAAACAACTTATTTTCATAAGCACTTATGCTGTATAGAACACAGTTTCTATTCTAACATCTTTACCCATTAATACTTGTTTCTAAGTTAGTTAATCTTTTCTTTTTCCATTATTTCTTTTTGACATGAAAATGTAGGAGTCTGGAACGCTATTTAGACAAGATGCAAAAAATAAAATATCCATGTAAAAAGATCAACAAACACCTTTTTTATTTATTGTTGTTTTAGTGTGTGCATGCATACATATATACACACACACAAACAAACATACACTAAGCAAGCAAACGGTCGCACCTCCCGCACCGCACATATCCATTTTCACTAATATATACAATTACCATTAGAAAAGCATGGTTCATTTTTTTACTTTCATTTACTTTACATATTTTTAATCATAGAGAATGTTATAATCACAAGGAAGGAATATTGAATCTAGTCACATGATCCTTTAATGTTCTTTTTTTTGTAAACTAATATATAATATAATGGTTTTTGATTAGTGTCTATCATCTATCTATATAGTAAGAATGAGTGGGCTTTGGTGAGCTGGTCATGCATCGGATCAAGTAAAATATCAGATCGATAGTTACTTGTGGTCAAATTTTCCACATTAGAACCGAATCATAAACGTTTTATCCAATTAATTAACAAGTTTCTACAACGAATCCAACAAAAACAATGTACCTAGCAAGTATATATTCTAGGGTTATAACTTAATTAATATCTTCAATTTACTTTGTCAAGAAACATATCTAATTATTTATATCTAGGTATCATAACTACCATGACTTAAATCCATCTTATAAACGTTACCAACACAAAAGTTGAATACTGGTCCCCCACATCACCCCCAAATGCACTATATACGTGTGTCCACGACCACAAAACATAGTCACCATACATGTGGCACACCAGTTTACATTTATATATATAGTGTGAACTCTAATTTGTAAAGGTAAATGGATAATGGTAAACCATCCAATTTTGAGGCGTTTGAACAGTCAAATTTAACAAATTAAATCCACATATAAATTTAAATTGACCAAGAAAGAGTCTATTACTACTATGATGATTATTATTTTTTGATTGTGTAGTGTGTGCAATGAAACAAAACAACACGATGTGATGAGTAGACCCACACGAGGGGGATGTTTGTAAATGATAGAGGACGCACTACATATTTTATTTAGGATTTGCTGCAAATGTAGAGTTAGAAACAAACAAAGTTACGTATGTTTATAAAATTGGCAAAAGACAATGAACAAAAAAGTTTCACGCTTAGGGTTATAATATTGATGTTTTTGTAACATAATTCAATTAAAAATTTGTTCCAAAGCTTCTTGTCTTCTCTTATGTTTTTGGCGGCTTCTTCTATTTACCACGTTTTCAAGGCATAGATGTGTTCTTAGCTAATATATTGCATGTTGCAATTAATTGAAAAATAAATAAACATAGGGCATGTTCAATATATATAAACATTATAACATAATTACATTTAAGTGTGAAAATCAATTTAATAAACATATATATGATCATGCATATAAACCATCAAAGAGCTTACATGAAGTCTTGCTAACAGTAAGATCTACAATATTTTTTTTTGTTGGTGTGGTCGGGGTTTGTACCCCAGACCTTGTATATATTATGAATTGTCTCTACCAACCGAGTTAAGCTCACAAGGACATATCTATAATATTTATCAAAGATGTTAGGGTTTGAATTGTGTTTTTAAACTTTTCGAATAAAGACAATTAAAAAAAGGAAAATGCTAGATTTTCCGAAAACAAATCTTACGAGATTATCACGATAGTGCAAAGTAACCATGTAGGCACCATTCCTGTTTTTCAATAATCCATGTATTCCTATAGAAAAACAAATCTAACGGTTGCCTTATCTTCGTAAATTCTTCGGGATGAATTGTTTCGCTCTAAATAGGACCACCGTTTAAAAAATACATAATATAAGTTTCAAAAACCCTTTTTGAAAATCTTGTAGTAAGTTAACTGAATCTTAAAATAAAGAGAGTAAAAAAGATAAAACATATATAATTATAACAGTTCCCCACCAACATGGTAACTACGTTCAATCCCTTCAAACATAATAATTTCCACTAATTAAGTCAAAGAACATACAACCAATAAAGTATATACGATCAAACCTTTAACTAATCAAGGCACATTGGGATAAGTTACAAGATGAAAGGCACATTGGAATAAGTTACAAGATGAAATAGAATTTTGAAATTACAAGGTTAAGTCTTCTAGAAAAATGAAAAGGATACTTTAGCATAAAATACAAGTGAAAAAGCTTTCAAAATAAAGAATAAGAATTTCAAATGTCCATTGGCTGTTCAGAAGAGTTGTTCAATGGATTTCTCCTGGACTTGTTTTCTCGCAAAAACTTCGCAACATTTGTAGTGAGGGAGTTGTACTATTTAAAGTACTCTGAGAATAATGTTCCATGAATTCAACAATTTTTGGACTGTTTCTCCTACAATTGCAAAATTTCACGTGCATGGGTTGCATGACCTTACTACAGCTACAGTGAAATTGGAATTTGATTATTCAATCATGATTTCCTTTTGTGAGCGCCATAGAATCCCGATTGATTGTAAAAATTCCTCAATGAATGCTTTATCTGTATTCATCATGGGTCACCATTGATTTCAAGATACACCATAGGAAGCAAAAACTAGATGATCCCAAAGTATGGTTCACTAGACGAATGTAATCAAATGATGCACTTCTGGTAGTCAGGATCAGATTCGAGTATCGACTTAAGTGAGAGCATATTTATTTGTAGGTTTAAATACACTTTTAGCCCTAAAACTTGTGATTTTGGCCCCCAACATTATTTTTTTGCAATTTTGTCCCCCTAACTTAAAAATAAGGGGCCAAACTTGTTGAGAAGACGCCACGTGTCTCAAAAAATGAGGCCAAAGTTGCTATTTCTTAAAGATAAAGGGCAAAAATTGCAACATTTCGTAAAGTTAGGGGGCAAAATTGTAATTTTTTGTTAGAGGACCAAAATTGCAACTTTTGAAAGGTTTAGGGGTCAAAAGTGCATTTATGTCTTATTTGTATTAACCAGAGGGTCATCAAAGGATTTGCACGCTTAATAAACATGTGAAGAAATAAATTGTTCTCTTATATATTAGCCCATCCAAATTGATTCCGGGGGGCTGAGTTCTTGAACAGGAGCAGACTCAAGGTCTCAACTAAACATCACCAGACCAATCCAAGTGGGTTTATCATCATCAAAACATTATTACTGACCATTGGTCTTTTTTTCGTGGTGGTGTAAACCAAATTAGTTATAACAAACTTTCATTTTTTAACGATGACAAAGGCATGTATTAATAAACAATATCTTGATTTTCATTGCTTTGTACTTTATTTATGCCCCATTTTGTTGCTAGACTGTGAGTGACTAAATTGTTCATTCAAAGCTGCTTGTATTTTCATAACATTTGTGATTCATGTGTTTTAAAAGATGATGACTCACTAAAGGATGTTATCATGTTAACACCCGACTCGTTCTGTACAACTTACTGTAAATATAAGACTTGAGCTAGAACATTCTTGCTTAGACAAAAATCTACTAACTCTATGATATAACTTACCAGCAGCGAAGCTAGAAAAAAAAGTTAGGGTGGACCACTAAAATTAACCGTTGAAAAATTGTTTAAAGTCTCGCAAAATAGACCTATAATTGAATTATTTAAATTTTTTGGGTGGGCCACTACATCACTTTGCTGGAATTAGGATCAATCGAAACCTAAAACCGACATAAAATTGTATAAAATCTCGCAAAATAGACCTATAATCGTTGATTTTTTAATTTTTCTGGGTGGGTCGTGGCCCACCCCAGCCCATGAAGGGCTCCGCCACCGTAACTTACTATATCATTAGTAAGAATTTGTTAATTGTTCATTATTCCATGATATATACTGTGATTTCATCTGATATCAAGGGACAGATCCAGAAATGAATCAAATGGGGGGCTGAAAATATTAATTTATATGTATAGTTTAAAATAATTTTGCACATATATCTAATCACATTCTTATGTGCGGGTTGGCTAATTCTTAATTGTTGAATTACTCTTGTAATTTTTAGCTTTTTTTTTTTTTCAGGTACACCTTGTGCTGGGAGGATAGTCATTTGGTTTTATATACATCTAATCACATTTCATCATTTATAATTTTTGATCATTTCGATTTCTTAAAAAAAAAATAAAAATTCACATACATCTAATCACATTTCATCATTTATAATTTTTCGAAATAATATTATGACATTTTTTTTTAACAACAAAATTTATTAATAATCAGATCTATGCACAAGATGAACAGAGACCGACAACACAGAAACTACATATCAAAATGCTCCGTGTATAGGCGGTACACCTAAAGAAGAAAAAAAAATAATACCCCGTACAACATAAACACCAATACAGACACAACTCCACCAAAGGCTAACATCAACGCCAATAAAAATAAATATCCAAACCCAAAGCCAACACCAATACCCAGCTAAACCTCCACACACCAAATAATACGCTAAAGCCTCCAACTCCATCGTGAATGACCACAAAATCAAAATCTACACATCTATCACACGCTACTCACACCAAACCCCTCCAAGAAAAAAGAAACCATAAAAACCATCATACCTACCAAAACCCCTAACAACAACTCCTCACTTTCTCATCACCACTAACAGAGCCCAATTAAGCACCCGATAATGAGTTATTGCTCCAAACATTAAGATTCGACCACCAATCAACTTTCGGTTTGACGAAGATGACACCAAAAAAAGCCAAAAAAAACTTGAGTAAAAAAACTGACTCCTGATCTTGAATAAAAAACGATCGGCCCACCATTCACCTGAAACAAATCACTAAGGCACCCCTTAACTCTCGAACCACCAGAGAAGACACCTTAACCTGCCCAAAAACTTGAAAACTAGACACTAACTTCCGATCTCGAAGCAAAAGCGATCGGCCCACCATTAACCAATGAAAAGGTGGAACAATAGCGCAAATCGAACCAACATGAAAACAAACCAAAATCAAACCATCCAAAACAAACCACAAAATCAACACGAAAACCACCCAAAACTACCATGAGTAAGCCTCGACAGTAATGGACTTAAATATGAGATCACCACTAGTAGACCGTAGAAGCAAGAAATCAATCACGTGAACCACGAAGTTGTTGAAGAGAAAAAGCAACAACACCACTCCCTACATCGCCACCACTCCTTGCATCACTATAACTCGAACCTCACCAAAAACAACATCACCACTATAACAACACCACCACTTCAACATCACCAACCAAGACCTCTCTCTGCACAAAAACTCCCATGCTCCCTTTGTATATGAGGGTTGAGCGATTTACTTAGAGAGAGGGCAGAGAAAATAGGTTAGAGAGCCAAAAGCAGAGCAAATGAGCATGTCCTTGGTTGTCAATACAAAAATCATTGAAGATCCAGATTCAGATTTGGTTTGAGATCCAAATTCGGATTCGAATCCACCACCATCCACCATAAACCACCATTATCACCCCCACAAAAACCAACACCAGCACCCACAAAACCTCCGTGAAAACCACCACGAATCGCAAACCATCACCACCAAAATACCATCCACTAGGAAAAAACTATGATTCACCACCGCAAGATGTGTTGCCTCAACCTCCTAAAACTACCAGTGCAAAGGTCACTGTACAGTCAGATGTGAAGTAATGTGAAGGTCGCGCCTCGTCGCACCACCACCATTTGGATCTACATCTTGAAGAATAGTAGTTGGATTTGAGGGAAAAGAGAGACCGCGATATGATTTATTATGACATATATAAATGATGATATTTAATTGAGCTTTATTCAAAAACTATTTTATCTTTTATTTTACACAAATAGTTTAGCTATATTAATACTAATAAAAAATTAAGTGTTAACATGTGTTTTGTAAAAATAAAAAAGTGTTAACATGTGTTAACAAAATAACTAGTGTGTACATAGATTATATTATTAGTTGTATATATTTATGTATTAGAATGGGGGAGGGAGGGACTGCAGCCTATGGTTGCCTCCCCCTAGTTATGTCCCTGCTGATAATTAGCACTTATATAATTATTAGCAAGTCACAGCTGCTTATGTTACTATAGTAGATAGTCAATAACTTGAACTATATTTTTGGACTTTGCTTATTTGTATGAATCTAATCTACATATGCTAACATCTAGTTTATAGAACTTTGTTCTCTTTCTTTTGTTATCATTAATCAATAGTAGGTATTGTTTCTGAGTTAATTTGGTTCTTACATAAACCATAGGTATTGTATCGATCGGAACTAATTTGGTTCTTACAAAAACCAATACACTCTCCAAAACCGTCTTAAATTTTAGTGTTGTGTACTTGCAAGACATCATCCTCTTTGGCGAGCAGCCGCCATCCTCCATCGTATCTTGACAACTCAGGTTGTCTTCGGATCCACTATGAATAACCAAGAATTAAAATCGAATAACAAATCGATTAAGTAGTTAGATCCAAGTGTTTAATAAGTTTTAGTTATCTTCCAATCGAAGTTCAAATTAGCATATCCTTTTCCTTTGAAAGTTTGATGGTTAACCCAAAAAAAAAAAAAAAGACGGAAGAAGTCAATGTTTGCGCATGTTATGGCACTCGAATGTCTAATTATATAGTTTACGACAAGACATCACATAAAATGACATCCTTATACTATATAACCGCAATCATCAGGTAAACAGTTAATTATTCAAATGTAATGGATTAATTCAATGTTTATGGCATATTTTTCTACTCCTTTTCTATACCTAACATAAAAATATATTTCTTGGTTCTCAAGAGGGGAGAAACTACACGTTTTGCCTCAATTCAAAGAGGTCAAAAGATTGAGAAGACTTAACAAGTAAATGTGGACAATTTGAGTCAAAGACGCTTCAAAAACAGAAATACATTTTACACTAACTTCTTGAACATGGATATTTTTATTTCCAAAATAAACAAAAAAAAATGTGTGTTTTGAATTTGATAATTTGATTTGTGTCTATAAGGGAAATGTCAACCCCACGGATCCTATAAACCCGCTTATCTTTTGACAAAAAGAACAAAGAAACTATGGAAGTGTCACTCTCATTTGAGCAAATAATATTCCTAGTGACATGGATCCCAATAACAATACCATTAAGAAAATTAATAATTTTGTTAATTGTAGTAATTATTACTTAACTAGTTGGGGTTGGCTTTGAATATGCCTTCTTATAGTATAATATGTAGATTTTTTTCCATTTAGCTTGACATGTTTCTTACTTCTTATAACAATCTATACCAATTTCCACTTAGCTTAATTTTTACTAATTATAAGAGAAAGTTTCTATTCCGCAACTGGTGCACTCGAAAGTTGCTTAATAGAAGCATCTATGAAGAAATTTTGAGGCTTAATAAATAAATTACTATTTGATTAACATTGGGTTAGGTGTATGTCTTATGACAATTGAATGGAGAAATTTTAAACAACTTAATTTTCATAAATAAAATAGTTGAAATTTAGTAATGTCAAATTTTAGTGACTTCTAATGTGTGTACAATTTCGTCTTTTCTTGAATTTCTTTGTTATTTCAATTGTTAGTTATCCCTTCACTAATTATAATCAACTACATTTTCTTTTCTGTGTGAATGAGTAACCAACCAATTGGATAAATTTCAAAACCATTTTTGTTTTGGAAACTATTTGTGTAACAAGAAAAGTGTAAGAAAAATATTATGAAAAGCAAAATCAACTATTTGTCAAAAATTTGTCCAATGAAAAAGAAAGAAAAATCAAAATAGACTAATAAAATTACATCAATAATGCTTATGAACCTATATATAATATGGTGGCTTTTGGTGGGGCATACCTAGGGTTAACATTATCCAACTCAACTTGTTCTTTAATTCTAATTCTATTTCAGCTTTTTCCCACTAGTTTCCTTGTGGGGAGTAAGAAACTGATCCATTCGGAATATTTTTAAAGTTGTGTCTCTTTAGCAGGCAACCCTCTTCACACTACATCACAAAACAAGTGCAATATGTATATAGGTGACTTTTTTTGTACACCCTAATAAATAAGCCGACATAGAATTTGTTTTTCCTCCAAAATTGATCTAGCAGTCTTTTGAGTTATTTATTTGTAACAGATTAATTAGGCCAGTGGTTTTGTTTTTCAACTTAATCTTTGAAGTCTCAAAATGTATGCGACAGTGTCATTTTTCTTGAGTTTTTTGTCATATTCCTTTAAAATTGTTTATGTGACTGTTTGGATGAAGAAAGGTTTTCTTTCAAAATTTAGGTTGGGTTTGAAAGTGAAATTTAGTTCTGAAAATGAAACAAATCAACTTAAATATAATTTTTAAAACTAGATTTGATAATTAATTTATCAAACATGGTTTATGAACTATAAATAAGTTGAATGTGGACTATATATATAGTTTGATTCGTTTGGTTCATACTAATTCGATATATTTGTTTTTGAAACAGTCAATGATAATATGTTAATTGTTAATTTGTTAGTATTTGTTGGAGGTGGAAATATCACACCCAAGCCACGAAACCTCGGGCCACCAATCCAACCTTATAACTTCTTATTGGTTCGATAATATAAATATTAAAAAGTTATATACCTTCAACTTTTTTTAAAAAAAAATATTGAAATTTAAATTATGTGATTCAAGCAAACAAATTTAACATAACGAATCGAATCGAGTTGTTTGTGAACTTGAAATCAGCCAAATTTACTAAAAGTAATATATATCAAACTCGAGAAGAGTCTCAAATTGAACTAATTCTTATAAAGTCTAATCGAACTAAAATGAGTTCGGTTGGACTTATTTTTAGTCCCAATGAAACCTAAAGATTTGAAGAACCCTAATTCATTTAATTTTAGTTTTTTTTCTTCATTATAATCCTATTTAAACTTGCCACATTAACACGTTTATGAACAACTCTTCATCAAAACATCCGCATAATTATTTTTTGACGGTATTGGACTGAAAACTCCAAAAGAAAACTACGTCATATATATTCACACGTAAAAGACTAAGTTGGAAGAAAAAAACTTAAATAACTAATTTTGCCCTCTTTTTTTTTTTTAATCAATTTTGCCCAGTTTTTATTGTTATTTTTTGTCAAGTAGTCTAATGGTTAGAGCTCATGCATTTTATATATGGAAAATTGGAGTGCCGGTTTCAAACCCGACCCCTACATATATTATGTAAGGTTCCTATCAACTGAACTAAGCTCACGATGACAATATAAGACTTCAAGTACGTTGTTCAGCACCTAAGCCAATCTATGAGTATATCTACATGCCATTACTGTGATGCAAAAAAATTGAGTGTCCACAGCCACGGATCCAGTGTGGGGGCAATGGGGTCAAGCGACCCCACTTGCCTCCACTTGCTTATTGTATTTTTAACCTAAAATTTGATATTTACGCAATTTGACCTCACTTATATAATATTATTGTATTCACATAGTTCATTCATAACACTATAACAAATTACAAAATTAAGAAGGATCTTAATGAGTGTTCTAAGAGCATCTCCAATGGAAGAACTTATCTTGGTTGCTTGAGTTACTTTTTGTGGGCCCAAATTGCCACATTGCATCTAAGCAATCTTAATCAATTTTACTCCGATGGTGACTACAATAAGCAACTCATGTTAGGCCCCACAAATTTGTAATTTTTTAATCCTCACTTTTGAGAAGTGTCGCTGATATTTGGTGGTGGTTGGTTTTGCAAAAGATTCATGTAAGATTGATAACTATATTGAGAGGGATCCATTGCAAAATGAGATGAGCTAAAACGGTATTTACATAGAAGTAAAAAATGATGCAGTTGGACACATTATCCAACTCTTTTTACAGTAGTAGAAAAATTCAACTCAAATTATATTACCGTTGGACTCAATGCAATTCTTTTCACAGCAATTGAAAAAATTCAACTCAAATTTTACCGTTGGACCCTATTTCAATTAATATGAATCTGAAATCCATTGTTATAGGTAAATCAGTTTTACTCCCTCCTGATACGTGACTTTCTGTTGAGATATCAGCTATATTTTATTGTTTTTTAATAAGAAGCAATTCACTTTTTGCTTTGCTTAAATAAGCAACTGACAGCAAAAATTAAGCAATCAAGCTGCCAGGTGTATTTGCTCCAAAGCTGAAATCCTTAAAAGATGGAACTTATATCTCCACGTACACAATAAGCAACAAGCGTTGGAGTTGCTCTAAGAGCGTTAGATAAGAAATCAAAAGAAGTGATTTTTTATAAAAAGTTGTTGTAATTATTATATCGACCAAAATAACGCTTATTTTTAAGAAAAAGAATTTCTTTTATGAAATCTTTAATCAATTCTCTTAAACAATATCGTTAACAAGACCATAAAATTACTATTATATTCTAAATTCTTCTTTTTCTTTTTTTTAGAGATTTTAAATTATTCATATATTTGTTGAAAAAGGCTATGTGATTGACATTGCTGGTTGAAAAAATAATTAATTAGAGTTATATTTTTTATACTCTGGTAGAAATAGAGAAATATCTTTAAAAAAAAAAAAAGATTTTAGAGCAATTATAAACATAACCTATATAATTTTTGCACACTTACGCGCTTATATAAATTTGTATGATATAACTTCGACCCCACTTATTAGAATTTCTGGATCCGTCACTGAATGCCCAAGCATCTCAAGTGTCTCTTGCTAAAAGTCTCATTTTCTCTTCAGCCAAAGGGATTTTATGATTCGAATTCGGAAAACTACCCAGAAACGCCGTCAATTAGGGGGGTGTGTGTGTGGGGGGGATTTAATAAAGGGGGATTTTTAAGAGATCTAAGGTTAAGGATTGAGTTTTTTTGAGTTATACTATAGGGTTGAGAAATATTCTAAACACCTTTGTGAGTAAATCATTGAATTTCTTGTTCAAGAGATTAGGAAAATGGTGGAAATTAGGGTTTATCGATGAAGACTAATATTTTTTATAACTCTTGTATCTCGTTGTAAGAAACTCATTGATTATAGATTAGATAACTGCTATCTCCCCTAGACGTTGTAAATCAATATTGTTGTCTTCTTCTTCTCTTTTATATGATCTTATTGTTTGTATATGTTTGGCCACTACAATTATTGTTTGTTTCTAATTTTGCTTCACACATCTAAGTATTGCCGTAAGTTTTAATCGAATTCACAACAAAAGTAAAAACAAAACATTAAACACAATAACTATTATGAAACCAATAGATGAAAATTAGACACAACAAGAAGATTCTTAAAACCGAGTTGAAACTGAAACGCACAAGAATAAACACACAAGTTATATTGACGTTCTTATCAATTTGATTTCTACATCCCCGTGCTGAGGTTAGATCTCAGAACTATGATCATGTTGAATGTCGTAGCGCCAGAAATACAAGATGGTAAATAATAAAATCCAAGAGATTTCACCGATGGAATCATAATTTTTTTTGGCTGTATTGCTAATTGTGTGATTTTGCACCCCCTCTTTTTTTTGAGCGATTTTGCACCCCATCTTTTGCCAATTGTGTTTTGTTCAAACTCATCATTAAAAGAGGGAAAAATGGGGTGCAAAATCGCTCAAAAAGAAATAGGGGGTACAAAATCACACAATTAGCAAAAGATAGAAAGAAAAAAAAAATTGCAATTAAACCTTTTTTTTTTCCTCGAAATTTATCCGATCTATGAACGTGGGTGCGAATATTTAGAACCTTCTAAAACCATAATTTTTGAATATTTTGGCAGAATAATAAGAACCAATAACTCAATCAACTTTCTTTAAAAAAATAAATAAATAATCCAATCAACTTTATGGAATCCAGATTTTCTTTTGGGAGCAACTAATGGGAATTAAACAAAGCACTTACCTAGCTATGTAGCTAGCTAGTACGCATAAACTTTGTAATCCACCGGCTTAATCAATATACCCTTTAAAAATTTAGAAATCATACAAAGTAGAAGTTGCATGAATCTTCTACACATCTAAATTAAAGAAATGGTTGCTTTTTTCCATACGTATTTATACACGTTTGTTCTTCATATTGTAATAATAAATTATTATGAATGTTCATATTAAAAAATATAACGAAAGGAAGGGAAAACTCGTAGAATCCCATATGGAATAATAGTGTTGGGTTTTAATACTGATATGGGAGATAAGTTTACTGATTGGTTATATTTGTCATATAACAATGGTGATCATCACTCAAGGTAATTATTATTTGTTTGAAGGTGGTATTTCCGTCACGTTTAGCTGTATATTTTAATTATTAACAGGGTACGTGATTGGCTTGTGTTGGAGTGTGTATGAAGTTTTAATTTGAATACAACCATGAAGGTTGAACTAAATACAAGCAAGGAGATTCATATAATAAATGCACTAGCTGGTTTTGGTTTGCTGTTTGAACCATTTGTGTGGTTGCTTTTGTCTACTCCTAACAATTCTTGAATTATCAAAAGAAAAAAAACACTGGGATAACTAAAGTGCTTCACTATTTCATACTAAAACTGATGAATATTTTCAATCATAGATCATTTTCTTTTATTAGCTTATCTAATTGTAAATATACTCTCAACTTGTTATCTTTTTGCTTCTTCCTTTTTATTGTTTTTTTAGTGTCCCTATAGCCATGTGAAACGATTTTTTTAATGTATCTGGCAACTATAATGAACCTGAATTATCAATTTTTTCTAAAGATAGTACTAAATAATTTTACAACTGCTGAATTCAATCTCTTGAGATTACAAAGTTAAGCTCTCACTAATGAGCTGATACTTCATGGACATATCAAAAATATTTTGTACATATAAGTATCATAATATTAAAATTTGAATACTTTTTTTTTTTACAAATTTAACTATAATTTTTTATTTGTTAAATAATATGCAAATGTTTAAATTTTTTGGTTAAAGTTTTAAATATAAATGATCTTTATATTTAATACTGAATTTTATACATGATGCAAAACATGTTTCCTCCTTTTAATTTACCTATCATCACATGAGTAAAAGTCTAGATCATATATAAAAAGAACTATTTAATATGAAGGTGCTTCATCGGGAGAAATGTAGAAATTCGTATTCTAATATTCCATGTGACATATATCTAAATAATTTTAAGAAATGTGATGAATCGTGGGGATAATAGATCATTATTTTCCTCCAATCCACATTGAAATTCCATTGATAGCTAATAGATAATCATAAGGTGGTCCATATCGAAGCTTGATATATCTATATAGGCATATGAGCTTTGGAGTAATATTTTATGAGATATGTCACACCGTTCACCAATATCCAATACATGTGGACAATCAAATGGGATTCCATATTTTGTCCCCACCCCTCTCTGTTTAGGGTTTAAATAATGCAGGACAGACAAATATATAATATTTTTTCTCCATTAGACATAAACAAAATATATATCAGAAGCAACAAAAATTAACGATTCCTTTTAATTATATTTAAACTTATAAATTATTAGCAACTGGCAATAGCCCTAGCAGGCTCTATATATAGATGTATAGCATACTGGTCGGTAGATGCATGAATTCCATATAGATCATATGGGCTTACGAATTGCATTTTTTTAAATTCTGTTAATGTTCTATAGATAGTGCCACTAAATAAATTGGTAGATTTCACATTGTTTTATTGTGAAAGAGGAAGAAAAATAGTTGTTTCCTTCTAAGACACATCACGGGTACGTAAGTATTAATCTGATCAACCCAACTCAAAGTATTTCATTCAAGTTTTTTCTTTCTCAATACGGTTTAGGTTGAACCATTAATACAGCCAAACCAGAAGTGGTTTGGTTTGGAATTTGGGTAATGTACGAGTTTATAACTTTTTGTAATCAAAATGAATCTTTGACTTCGAAAGCTCAAAATGGAACCATTTAAATTAAATTTTGATTTTTCTTACTAATAATAATAATGACATGCATGAGAAATTTGTTGGTATATCAAGTGTGACTTAGAATTTTTACATGGATAAAAAAATAATTATTGAGCAATATACAAGTGAGAAAAACCGGATGCATAATGTCTTAAAA
>Ga0315915_1000696_pt1 | contig 36567 bp, 18 predicted proteins | sample MpolbnodulesMG_FD_207738 | JGI IMG/M metagenome (GOLD analysis project Ga0315915, IMG submission 207738) | Medicago polymorpha root nodule microbial communities from Los Angeles, California, United States - branched nodules | ecosystem: Host-associated > Plants > Roots > Nodule | place: USA...
TCCATTGAGATATTTTCCTCTTCTATGCACTACTCTTTTACTTCTCCCCTCCCCCACTTATTTAACGCTTATTTTCTACACCTCCGATTCTTAATTTATCATGTTTGGATTCCTCTCCTTGTTTTATCTAATTTCTCAAACTATTTTCCACTCAACAACTACTCATTATTTTTAAAAAATAGCACCAATAATAATATTTATTAATTTCACCTACTAACATATTTTAATTAATTAAAATATAAAATGGGGTGTTACAATTCTCATTTTGGATAATTATTTCATTTTATCTAAAGTTATAAATTTATTTTTATTGGTTTATAAATTCATTTTTTTAAAAGGATAAATTCATTTTTAAACGATATTAATTCATAAGAGTTATTTTTAATACTTTTTATCAATTGATTTTTTTTTTACAAAACATAAGAATTAAAGAGTGTAAAAAAAATAAATCAAACACTACTTTTTTTTTTTAAAGAATCAAACACTACTTATATCCACCTTAATGGAGCACAGCTTTCAACCATGGCAAACAACACTTATATAGGGGTAATAAAGGAAGACATCAATTAATTGTAGAATTAAATCTCACCGTGAATGCAAAAGCTAGAAATAGCTGCTTCTACTAGAAGCGATTCTAAAATGAAAATCACGTCAAAATTTGGAGAACCAGACATGTTGCTTTAGTGGTATAATTGATTCTGTCAATGAAAACGCACGTTTAAGGCTTACAAACCGAAAACCAAACAAGAACTTATTAGCAACATCAATTTCTCTATTCTTTGAATTACAAATTTTGTATGATGTATCTTTAATGAAATAATTATTTGGATTGAATATAAAAGATTATCTATTTATGAAATTTTCAGTTATTGTTTCTAATTCAAGAGATATTGTTTTTTCTTTTCTTTTAGGTGTATGTTCTATATTTTTGTAGATCCTTCAATGCATACGGAGTGGGGCTCATAGTAATCTTGAGTTCGACTAGGAAGTATATCTTGACCGAAAATTATACCACCCAAAAATCGAATTTAGGCTCTTCTGACCAATTTGATGGAGTCCACTAACCACTTGATAGTCATTCTATATTTTTTTTGACACAAAAATTGTTCTATTTATTAAGATCTTATACTTGAGTTCATAAAATAAATAATTTATTATAATTTAAACTTTTGTTTCAGACCAAAAACAAACCTTAAAAAAACAAAAACCTTAAGTAATTTATTATTATTTAACCTTTGAGTTTATTTTCTAGATATGAAATGTGGTTAACGTAACAAAACACCTAATCATCAAAACAAAAACAAAAAAACTAAAGAATTAAGACAAACCTTAAAAAATATTATCTCAATTTTCGAGTAAAAAGGATAGCAGTGAAAATATAAGAATTAAATAAAAAATATTCAATATATTTGAACTGTTGATTTGTGAAATTTGATTTATGTAAACTATCTTAAATAGAAAATTATGTCAAGTCAAAATATTTTTCATTAAATATACTAATTGTTCACGTCCGGATCGTTTTTACTATTGTCTTAAATTTTAGAACTTGGACATAATTTTGAAAGCAGATAAAGTTGACAAAGAAAGATGTTTAATTTTAAAAAAATATGGATAAGCCATCTTTTAAAAATTAGGAAATTAGAATACTCAAATTTTCTAATGATTGGTAAATGTTTTTAATGGTAGATAATGAATGGGGAAATTTCATATTGGACGCGTGGAGGAGAGTTGAATAAAGACATTTTTTCATTGAAATAATCCATACTAATTGTAAGATATATAAAAGGAGTAGTATATGCTTTGAAGGAGGAATAAGCAAAAATAGTAATTCACATCGAAATAATCCACATTCTAACAATCCTCGCTGTCAAAAAGTAATCCTAAGCATTTTTTAAAATCAAAAAAGTAATCCTAAGCAAAACCTGTGATGTTGAAAATCATGACAATATTTGAATCAAAATTAATGGAGAAGCATCTGCCAAAGAAATATATGAGACACAAAAGTATACATCATGTATGAAATTAAGGTATTAAATTTTCCTTTAATTTTCCATTTTCTTTAAATTGCACTAATTCGATGAAAAAATAAGAGAAATAAAGAATTAAAAAAATATAGTATCAGAAAACGTGTTTTATGTTTGAAGAATAAATTTTACAAATCCATTGAAGTCTTGGTTGCAAAAATTAAAAATAAATAAAAAAGTAATTTTTCGTTTTTTTTAATAAATTCATGAAGATAAAAAAAAATAACGAAATAAAATAGTTAACAAAACAAATAAATATAATAAATAATATAAAAACAAAACAATAGTTGGTGATAGTACTCAAAATATAAATGATAGTTTTTTCGACGAAGTTGAAGAAAGAATGTGTACTTTTTCACTTTTCATTTGCCTCAATTTATAGGCTGAAAATACCACAGTTTAGTGTCCAAAACTTGTTCAAAATTGAGAACAAATTTAAGACATATAAAACTATTAAGGCATAAGATGATTTCTTAAAAAAATGATAAATTAATTTGACCAAATATGGATTTTGATACTTTTTATTTTTTCAAGTAATGATCATACTATTTTAAATTAAATTGAACACTTATTTGTATTGTTAGAACAGTAGGACAATGCATAATATATGCAAGGTTCGCGGTTCAAATCCCGACCACCACAAAAAAAAAGGTAAAGTTATCACCACCAAAGAAACATATAAAACACCAACAAAAAAAAAGAATTGTAAAACTAAAAAATTATTGATAAGTTCAAAATAATTTGACCAAATAGGTATTTCAATATACCTTTGAGAAAATTTCTTTATCTTTAACTATAAAAAAAAGTATCTATAAATTAATTTGTACGCTTAATATTTTAACTACAATCAAAGATGTGATTTTGACTATGTTTAATACTACACTATTAAGGAATGGTAAATTTTTATCATATTAGTAAACATTTTTCTATGAATGAATGTTGCCTTTTATAATTAGTGTCATAAAAAATGGGAAATACAATTCTCAATTGCCAAGTGGCAAAATGTTCATGTGGATGGCCAAGAGAGTAGTAACATTTAATTTAGGTCATTGTAAATCATTCTCAATTGTATAGATATAGATAGATATAGATTTACTCTTGTTTTTGGTGGAAACATGTCTACTTAGTACGCTCAACGTTAAACTCCGATATTAAAGAATTCATTTGAAATGTTTTTTTTTTGACAAAACATTTGAAATGTTATTAACTCCAATAAAGACGTTTTCATAGTTGTTGAAGAAATAACTCAACCACTTACTACTTATTTTACTTGAAAGGTGGTGTAAATTGCATATGACGATCATTGTATCTCGTTGAAAGATGAGAACAACAATGACACTAAGTGTTCCGATTTTAAGCTTTCTAAGAATGACGATGTCAAAGACATATTTTGTTTTAAAGAAGATTGAGAATGACCAATGAGACTGGTCGTTAAGGTTCAGAAAATTATACCAAGTCTCAATCATTATTCTACATATTATTGTTATTTATGTTTATATTATAAGCCTATGGTATTTATTTTAACAAGAGCTTGTTGTGGTATTTGTTACGATAACTAAACAATAAAAATTAAATGAAATATAAAATGTGTGATACTTATTGTTGGTAGGTACAATGTGTGATATTTATTTTTCTTGGTAGATATATGTGCGATATTTTTATTTGACGTATCTATTAGATTTTGTCATTTTGAACGAGGAAACAAACAAGGTGGGGGCTGAACATGAGTGAGCAGTCACACTCCTGCGATCATGACTCCACGTGGCGGTAGTGATGTTGCTACGATGGGTCTAAATTGCAAAGTGGAAGACGTAGACTTGTGTGACAAGACATGAATGTGATGTTTGGGTCGCTTAAATGCATATTAACCAAAGAGAAATTTTAATATGATTACAGGACGGAATAAAAAGTGTTTGGTCGCACACACATAAAAAAATATTTTTTTAATAATAAAGAGGAAATTGATAATAAAATGATTAAATATTTTAAAGACCATCTTTTTATGTGTGTGTCCAAACACTACTGATTTGGTCTTGTCACCATGAAAGAATACCTCTTAGGCAAGTTCATATTCATCAGCAAGCATGTAGTATTGGCGATGAAGACACGATAAAAGATATGGGACACGTAAAAAGGGTACGATAGACTAATTCAAGCACCTAGTCCCTAAACAGGGGCCGTTGTTTCTTTGTTATTAGTAGAGTGGAATGGAGAACCTTCAGATTATCCAATGTTACTAGTGTACATGGATGGGCAAATACGGATCAACTTGAATATACCCAACAAAACCGATGCAAGTTTATACACTCGGTTCGGGGTAAAACGGATCATGGGTTGGTCGGGTGAACATTACGGGTTGTTGTGATTACATTCGGTTTGTTATTTTGAACACGTACTAACCCGACCAACCCATAAACTTATATATTTTTTTTAATACAAGCCCAATATATCACCCACAAAAAAAGAAAAAAAAACTTTATCGGTGATTTCATAGTCAAAATAAAAGAATCTTACCTATATCAATTGACCCAAAAAGAATTACTATCATTCATTGGATTTTAAGTTCAATCTCTTATCTCCATCTGCGATTTCATAGTCAGTCGTTCCATCTCCAACTCTTTTTCTTCGTTCAGAATCCAACCCATATAATCTCTTCTCCATATCTGCAATTATTTTATTTCTCCTCTTTCTCCAGCTCTTCTTCTTTCCATTTCTTCAGATCCGGTAGTTTTGTGATAAAATGGTTGACATCTAGCTTCTCAACGAACTCCTATGTTTAGTTTGTGATAAAATTGTTTAGATCCTAGCGTTTCAAGCAATTTATGTGTTTTTTCCTGAATCTGTGTTGATTTTGAATGGAATCTGAGTTTGGATTTAAGATTTTTTTTCTCGGTGTTGTAACCCTTTATCTGAACCTAAACAACCCTAAAAAACAAACCCGTAATACCTGATTTGAATTTCTTGTGCAATAGAGTTTTTGCTCTCTATGATCAGAACATGAGCTGATTCAACAAACGGTTATTGCTAAATCACCAGTTCGAGTAGAACCATATCTAGATTGTTGAAATATGCCTTGAATTAGTGTTGGGAAAATGTTCCACGTACATCGGATAATATGAAGAAATATTCAAGACTTGGCCATATAAATAAAAGTCTTGTGTGTTAGTATTTTTTTGCACCAATAGTTAGTGGGTTTTGCTATAGTTAGCATTACCTCTACTATTCAGTATCTGTAATCTGAGTTATCGATTATAGTAAATTCTTTTCAGTTGCTCTGCCCGTGGATTAGTCAGCACATTGTTGGATACCACGTTAAATCTTGTGTCGTTTTTCATTCTGTCTTTTACTATTATTGTCATTATTCTCGCGTTAACAAACTTGTATAAGAGCTGGTTCAAATCTATTCAGGAGGGAACGATAATTGGAGGTAAAAATTTGAAAGTCGACAAGTTCACTGGGAGGAATAATTTCAGTTTGTGGCAGATCAAGATCTGGGCGTTGCTTAAACAACATGGTCTATGGACACCTTTATTAAAGCCTGCGCCAAACCCTCTACCTGCTGATATCGCCACTCGGGAGGAGAAGGCACATTCTACGCTGCTCCTTGCTTTTGATGATCATGTCATCACTAAGGTTGCTGAAGAGGATACCAATGTCGGTCTGTGGTGTAAGCTAGAGAGTTTATACATGACGAAAAGCTTAACGAACAAGTTGCTCTAGAAGCAACGTCTGTTCAGTCTGCGTATGAAGGAAGGTATGTGTCTGAGAGAACATCTAGATCAATTGAATTCAATATTATTATATATGCGTAATATTGATATTAAGATTGTTTATGAGGATGCTGCCTTGATTCTGTTAGTTTAGGGAGTCTTTCATTAGTGGTAAAGATTCACTGTCTGTGGAAGAAGTATATGTTGAGCAGCCAAAAGGGTTTATTGATCCTAGCTTTCCCAATCATGTCTACAAATTGAAGAAAGCTTTGTATGGCTTAAAGCAGGCACCTAGAGCATTGTATGAGAGGCTCACACAGTTTCTTGTCAATCAAGGCTACAGAAAAGGAGGAATAGACAATATCTTGTTTGTAAAAGATAATAATGGAAGACTGATGATAACACAAATTTATGTTAATGACATTGTCTTTGGTGGGATGTTGAACAAGATGGTTCAACTTTTTGTCCAGCAGATGCAGTCAGAATTTGAAATGAGTCTTGTGGGTGAGCTGAATTACTTTCTTGGTCTCCAAGTCAAGCAAATGGAAGACACCATCTTCACTTCTCAGAGTAAGTATGCCAAGAATATAGTAAATAAGTTTGGTATGGATAATGGTAGTCATAAAAGAACACCAGTAGCTACTCATTTGAAGTTGTTCAAAGATGAAAATGGTGTAGTTGTTGATCAAAGCATGTATAGGAGCATGATTGGAAGTCTATTGTATCTTACTGCAAGCAGACCTGACATAACTTTTGCAATAGGGGTTTGTGCTAGATACCAGGCTGAACCTAAAATGAGCCATCTCACTCAGGTAAAGAGAATTCTGAAGTAAATAAATGCACTGGTGATTATGGCATTTTGTACTCTCACAGTACAAGTGCTAGGTTGGTTGGTTGTGCAGATGATAGAAAAAGTACTTCTGGAGGATGTTTCTTTCTAGGAAACAACTTGATCTCTTGGTTTAGCGAGAAACAGAACAGTGTGTCTCTATCTACTACTGAAGCTGAGTACATAGCAGCTGGTAGTTGTTGTTCTCAACTTGTTTGGATGAAACAGATGTTGAAAAAATATAATGTTGAACAAGATGTTCTAACATTATACTGTGACAATTTGAGTGCAATAAATATTTCCAAGAATCCCATTCAACATAGCAGGACTAAGCACATTGACATACGTCATCACTTTATCATGGATCTTGTGGAAGAGAAGGTAGTGACTCTTGGATGCCAGGCAGTTTGAAAAATTAAGGGGCAAGCTGGGGGTTTGCCTGCATGAGGAGCAGTAAACAACCAATGGTGTAAGATGTGCTCTTCTTAATTCCTTTGTGCACGTCTTTGTGTGTGGGCTAAGCCCTGGATACTGTGAGCATCTAGTGTGCATATTCTAGTCCGTAATCCTGGTATTCTGCACTTTTTTTTTATGGTACTTTCTGCTCTACTGGATTTTATGGTATACTACTCTTATGGTATTATCTTTATGTTCTTTTGGTACTTCTTGATGATTTTGTGCATGAAGAAATTAATTTGGCACATTTTTGTGGCTAAAAGGGGGGAGTAAATGTATATATGCCTGCTTTCTGCATTTATTTTGCATGGTTGTATTTCTTTTGGTGCATTCTATATGAATTTTTCTGCCTTTGAAGTTTTCTGTGCATGTTCCCTAATTAATGTTTTATTGAATGCTGGAACATTCTATGTGTGACTTTGAAGTATTCTTGCATTAAGAGTTTTGGGTTTCCACTTTTATATATGCATGTGTTAAGGGGGAGTAGTAGAGTTTACCGTGTTAGTATTCACTCATAGGTTGTTATTTTGAGGGGGAGTGATACTATGAAGTGTGTTTGGAGGAGCTCAAGCTGTTTGGTAGGATGTTGAAACATCTAGTTGACAATGTTGGGAAAATTATTTTTTCCTTGCTGATGGGAATTTATTTTTCCCTTTCTGATGTGGTATACGATGTTGGAACATCCAGTTACATGTGTGTGAGGGAATTTATTTTTCCATTGCTGAGTATTGTTCTTTGTGAGGCAAGGATTTTTTTTAATCCGCTGCTGCATGCCTCTGATTTTCTCTAGTGATACCTTATCTCTTGTCAGCCATTTTCCTGGTAATGTTTGTTTGAATAATTGGAAATGGTTTTTTTATGAGAAAGTATCATATTCTCTTCATGTCTATTTGATTAAGTGACATAAGATTTATATGTGGTATCTCTATAGTTTTCTACATGTCTCTGAAGTTTCTTTAGTGATACTGTTTTCTGCTACTTTTCATTGAAAGAATGTTCTGGAAGTAGTTTTTGAAAATTTTCCACTCTTCTTCATGGTTGTGTGTTTATGATGATTTGAAGAAGTGTTTTTGTGGTATCTCTTTAGATATTCCTTTTGATGTACTTCCTTTTCATCGTAAAGATGTGTGCTCAAGATGATTAAAGAAATGGATGTTTGGTATCTCTCTACCTTGTTTGTATGGTCTCAGTTTGTTTTAGCCAAAAATTTGCCAAAGGGGGAGATTGTTGAGTATTTGTGTATTGGCTTCATTATTGCTAAAACAAATACTCTTGTACGATGTTGGATATGTTGTTCCAACATCTTCACATCTTGTACGATGTTGGATATAATGTTCCAACATCATGGCACGATTCAGTGTGCCTTGTTTATATGCTTAGTTGTACACGCGCTTTATCTTATTAAGGAATCCACGCCTTATTTCTTGTTGGCCAAGCAGCGCGTTTTTGTCCAGAATCAGCTGGAAGATTTGTTTCTAAAATATAGACAATATTTTAGAAATCTTTAGTGGTTTGTTTGGCGGTTCCTAAAGATGTTCCTACGTTTTAGGAGTTGCTATATTTGTTACTGATTTATTTATGAAGCCCAACAAGACTATAGCATGTGCTGCTTCAGTATATATACAAGACTGCAAGACCTAATTCAGTATTCAAGCCGTCATATCAAGAATAGAATTTTTAGGGTTTTGAGTCGTTTGTGAGCCTTTTCTTGTATCGCTTTGGTACATGATAAGGACTGAATTTTAGTTGTTAATTGTGAGTCTTTCTTGTATCACCTTGATGCAAGCATAGGACTGTTTTATTGAGTTGTAAGTAGTTGCTACTCTAAAGCTTTGAAGCACGGAGGTAGTTTATTGTTTGAAGGTAACTTCACCATATTGAGTTGAAATCTGATAATCACAGGGGTTGTGATTGATTGAGGGAAGTGAGGTGGGATCTCAGATCTAAGAGTTCCTAGGTTGAAGTCAAGACGGGTAGGTCTTAGGTCTAGATTTGTAAACGAGGAGTTTGCTGAGAACTTAGAATAAGGACTACACTAGTAGATTTCCTTCCTGGCTTGGTAGCCGCCAGAGTACGTGTGTTTGTCACCGAACTGGGTTAACAATTCTCATGTGTCTTTTATTTTTCTTGTCTTTTATTTTTACGTATTTTGTGTTAGTTGGTATGATGTTTAAACATTAAACTCAACATTCGAATTTGTGTGTCTGGTGTTGAAACATCGCATAGAACATCTTAAATTAACGTGCTAGAATTTCAATTCTACTTGGGAGAACGCCTCGTGCTCAGCTTATGGCCTAATTTCTAGTTTTGGGGGCGCACGATCGTTCCCCCAAGGGGCACGATCGTGCACCCTTTCCAGGCTTACGAAAACCACTTTTTTACCACTTTTTGTTTCGAATCAAGCTTTGGTGTCTTCATGAAAGTTGTATATATGGATAATAGCTTTCAAATGGCTTTGGTCTTACCTCATTTAGACATCCACAACTTGAGTAATGATTAAATTAATGTATCTGAGTTATGCTGCATTTTTATGAGATTTCAGTACAATCCTTTCAATGGACTCTAAAACATCTATGAAAGCAATAGTGAGTTTAAGCATGCCGTTAGCGTGTAAAGTAAAATTAAGGGTCCTTAAACTAATATACCTAAATGAGGGAGAGTGGTTAGGCATAATTAGAAGTGACTGCCTCAAAATAATGGTGAGTATAATACATGAACCGGTGGAAAGTGTATAAGTGAGATAAAGAGAGATATAGAAGTGTAGTTCATGAATAAATGACGAAGATAGCAATATTATCTTAGATTAAAGGATAATTTTAATTTTAAAACTACTTTGAAAAGTATAAACTAGAGTAAACCAAGAATGAAGTGATAGAGGTCCAAAGTAATGAATGACATTGATGACGTGTCAATGTATGAATATAAGGTCTTAAAACTTAATAAAATCTACTGTATATATGGAAGACGCTATGAGGAATATTAATCGAGAGGTAAACATTTTAATTAGAATGGAGAATGTGGTATACTATTAGGATGAATTATGTAGTAATGGAAAGAACGAATGATGAGATTAGATTCTAAAATGTAGTAATGATTAACGAGGGAATGGGATGTGTATATATGCTCGTATAAAATGTTGATTAATGATGAGAAGTTATTGTCGTATGATGATGATCTATGATGAGATAATAATTGTTGAATGGTGATGATGAATGATGCAATAAATGATAATTGTGAATGATGAGTAAAGACGATGACATACCTTATTTAGGGTGACGAGTAAATGATGAAGTGGGTTATGTTGTAAGTAGGAGTTAAAGCATCGGTCAAGGTCGGAGATGGTAATAACAGTGAGAAAATATATCAAGTTAATTAAGATTAATAAGACGAAATTTTAATAGAACAATTAGTGTGGGTACATAGTGAGTTTAAAAATACACGATTTAGTTAAAGGAGTTATAAGACGATAATGAAGGGGATTTTAGAGTGATGAGTTGTGGTAAATAAAAATAACCAAAGTAATTTCATCAAATTAGTTCAAGAGCCTAAGATAATAGTCAGATAGGAATGCAATTGGTTTAAAATGAATGAAGAAAAGAGTGTGGTCGATTTAAGATGATAGACGATGTTGAGATAATTGATATAACGAGATAGGAATAGAATAGAAAGCTTTGTGTTAAGTAATGAATAATGTCAAGGGTAACATCAGTGATGAGACAAGATAATGAATCACTAGAGAGATAAAAACCTCTGTTAGAATGAAGTAATGATGATAAGAGTGAATGGGGTCATAAATGACAATGAATGTGTGGCAAGGCACTAGGTTATGGTGTAGTTGTGATGGAGAGTAAGGAGTATGCTAATGGTAGGATTGAATTAGTGTCCTATGAGGTTATTAATGTTGACAAAGGGTAATATGGCGTAATGTTGTTTTAAATGGGGAGAATAAAGGTGATAGCCATAACGATAATGGTAAGGGGAAAATTTAAGGCTTAAATGCACTTTTCACCCCTTAAGTTTGCAAAAGTAGCGATTTTGGCCCCCTTTTAAAAAAAATGGCAAAAGTGACCCCTCATGTTTTCCCCCTTTTGCAAAACCTCAATTTTGACTTAGTCAAACTCATGTGTCACGCCACCTAACTTCCAAAGATGCCACGTGTGTAATTTTTAATTTTAAATAAAATGCAAAATCCAGCACATCATTAATTAAAATAAAATAATTAAAAAAGGAAATTAAAAACAAATTTATCTCTCTCATTGCCACCAAACCCAGAAGAACTTCAATCTTCTTCCTCTTCCTCATCAAATACAACTAAAAACCCAGAACTCTTTGAACAAATCCCAAATCTGTCATCTAGACATAACTCAAATCGAAGCAAATCAAACAACACTCACACTTTCATCTTCAAAACCAAATCCCAAATCTGTCATATTCCAAACCAAATCGGACCAAATCTCACACTTTCCGTCAAACCCAGAAAATCACGAGAACATGTTGAATCGTTGTGTTGCAAAAATCACAAGAACACGTTGGGTCGCGAAACAGGTCGTTTCAACCCGTATTCTGTATCAATGGCGGATCCAATCTCCAAACCTCTGATCGCATTTCTCCTCATAGCTTCCTTCTTGCTATGCTCTCACGCTTCATCTGATCTATAACCCTTCATTCTTTTTTCTTTTCAATTTCAGATCCTAGTTTCCAATTTCCCAACAGGTTCTAATTATTGAACTGGTCATCTTATTTTACCGGAATTTGTTTTTTACGGATTTAATTCAATTTTGATGCAAAGAAGAAGATCAGAACAAAAAAAATTCAAGATGGAAATTAACACATTCTGATATGAAAATAACACATTCACAACAATGGATCTATTCAATCAATACTAAGACAACAACAACAACGATCCATACTCTGATTGTTCTGGTTCGATTTGAAAATTGAATCTTTGAACCACCCTATGGTTTGGGTTTTGTTTGGTTGTTCTGTATGAAATGATTGGAAAAATGAAGAGGGAATTTGAGGTTTTTGATTATGGAATATAAAAGAAATGAGATGTAAGTAGGAGGAGAAGTGATGTTAGAAAATATGGGGTGGAGGACTCTGGGTTTGATGAAAGAGCAAGAACAAAGGAAAAAAAAAAAAAAAGGAACCTGAGATGGCGTGTTGTTCCTTTTAACATTTTTGATTTTTTTTTCATTTATTTAATACTTAAAATATTATGTGGCTTTTATAAAAAAAATTAATTTTAAAAATACACAGCTGGTGTCTTTGGAGTTAGGTGGCGTGACACATAGGCTTGACTAAGTCAAAATTGAGGTTTTGCAAAATGGGGCAAACATGAGGGGTCACTTTTGCCATTTTTTTTAAAAGGGGGCCAAAATCGCTACTTTTGCAAACTTAAGGGGTGAAAAGTGAGTTTAAGCCTTTAGAAAATTGGTATTTTCGGATGAGAGAGAGAGAGAGAACCTGATGATGCTCTGGAACGGCGGAGAGCAAATTCCGACGCGGTGGTCAATGGTGGTCTCAAAATTGAACTTGGTAGAATGTACAAATGAATTAGTTGGTTTTGTAGAGGATGAAGAGAGGAAGATGATGGCGGCTTTCTTTTAGTGGGAGGAGGCCGAAATTGATCAAAAATGAAGAAAAAAGGTAGAGGAATTTGTTGTTGTTATTGTTTTACGTGAGAGAGAGAGAGAATGAGGGAAGAGAGAGTGGTGGTAGGTTTGACTGTGAGAGATAAAATGAGGAGAAAAGGGAAAGAAGTTTGAAATTAATGAGAGAAAAAGAAAGTAGAAAGTGGTGTTGATTAATATGTGAGAAAAAGTAGGATGAAAAAAGAAGATTTGAATTTGAGTTGTGCTATATTGCACGACTTCCTTTCAGATGGATTTGTACGACACCCTGCTACACATAATTTGCTCAATGAATAGCCTTGAATATTGATACTAGTTTATCCATACTAAAAGTAAAACAATAAAGTAAATACTAAAACAAAAAATAAGCATCAATATTCCTTATTGCTATGGTCATTGTGGTCATCTATACCACTACACTCCAAAGTAGTGTTTTCTTCGGTGAGATAAAGTATAAACCATCAGAGTTTATTTAAATATTAATTAATAGGATATGATTGATTTATAGTAGCATAACACTATCACAACTCACAAGAGATATTTTGTAATTTCTCATCAAATAAAAGAGAGAATAACGTTGTCGTGCAACATGCATGAAAAATGATGTCGTGCTCTATATCATTTTCCTTTGAATTTTGAATTGAGGAGGTAAAATAATATAAATGATATTTTAATATTTGTATTGTGTGAATACTTAAAATGGCAAAAATAAAATGAGGTTTTAATGATGATGTGGTAATAGGGGGTTGAGAGCTTGACACCTAGGATTAGAGACCCAAATTGTAGGAGGTTTGTATATTATTAAGATGCGGTGTTATATATCTTGTGTTCATGTTTTGTCATATCTATATAAAAAATAAAAAGTTAATGTTTTGTGGGGTGAAGGTGATAGAGCCGAATATTTTGAATATGTCAAGTCATTCCTTCAATTCCCGCAAATTTTTCTCTCGCGCCAAATCGCATTTTCCAAATAATTAAACTATACAAGTGGAAGCAATTTAATTTCGTGAAATAGTCGTGATGTACGGCTTCGCGATATTAAGTATTTCTGATTTTTTTAACATTGATTTGGATCTATTAAACAAATAGTCAAGTCAAACATGGTAGACACACCGAAAGAAAGCAATCTTGGATACCCTTTTCTTGCTTGATCCCAACTCCAAGTTATATAGATTGATAGATACCCTTGTTCCATGCAACTTCCTCTCATTCGAGTTTTTCTTTTTTTAACTCCGTGACTTTATAAATAGCCTCAAAATAAACACTTGTTGTATGCATCCAAATTAACTCATAAAAGAAACACATGTTCTGTGATGGAAGAAACTTTTATTTCTTACAAACCATGTGCCAAAGAAGAGATCATTGATTTGAACCAAATCACACTCCGACCCTTTAATCTTTCTGACCTTGATGATGTAATGGTGTGGCATACTGATGAAAAGGTTGCCGAGTTCTGCTCATGGGAACCTTACACCAGCAGAGACGATGGCATCAACTTCATTGAAAATATAGAAAGCAAGTTTCTTTGTTGCAAAGCAATATGCATTAATGATCGTGCAATTGGTTGTATTCTTTTGTTCACACCTGAAGATAAAAGCAGGAACCAATCTGCAGAACTTGGATATAATCTAAGCTCTAAATACTGGGGTAAAGGAATTGTCACGTGTGCTGTGAAACAAATTGTTAAGGTTACATTCGACGAATTTTCGTACTTGGAAAGGCTTGAAGCACTTGTTGATGTTGAAAATGTTGGGTCTCAAAGAGTGCTTGAGAAAGCTGGTTTCCAAAAGGAGGGAGTTCTTAGGAAGTATTTGGTCATGAAAGGAAAAAGCAGAGATATGATCATGTTTAGTGTTCTTTCTACTGATCTCCAACTATGATTCATTTGTTTGGAAATCATAGGGGAATCTTGAGTTTCCAACTTTAATAAGTTTCATTTTTCAATTGTAATTTTCTTTTAAAATTGAAATCTATCTTTAGAATCAATTCTGATGAACTACATTTTTTTTGTGGTAATTTGAGGTTTGCCTTGTTAAGAAAGGAAAGTAACAGGCGAGCAAAGTTAAAACACAATCTTTGAGCATTATATTATAATCTATAAGGTGCTGCTTATGCTTAGGTCTAAAGGTGTACTAATACTTGAAAAATGATGTACCAAAAATCCTGATTTTAATTACAATAAAAAAAATTCAAGTCAACAAAACTTCCAAATAAATATTAGTTCAACAACAGACCAAAAACAATTATATATATGTTCAACATTGTTTTTTCTAAGAAGAATTTCTTCGGTAATCTAGAGTTTTGTTGGATATTGTTGTTTGTCTTGACAAAATTGATTCTAAATTTAAATCCACTTCAAAATAATTTAGTATAAAAAATACATACATTAAATAATTGAATCTTGGATATCATATCTAACAAAACTGAGAAAAGATTAGTGAACAAATTGCATTTTTCATTTACTTTTTGAAACATTTTTTTATTTTTCTATTAATTTATTCGTTGTTCGGTTCAATCGTAATTGAATTAATTAAACCATGATCTAAAGATCTCATCGTACGATCTCTTATCTAATAATTAAGGCACTGATTTAGATGCTTTAAAATTTGGAAAATTATTCATACGTGTAGGTTTTTGATAACGATGCTCCACACATATGTATATATTTCTTTAAAAAAAACATATTTTACATCCTCTCCAAAAAAAAAATTATTTTACATGATAAATATGAGATATTTCACATATACACGCCAACTTGCATCCTAGGAAGATCAAAGGTATATAAAATTGTGGTAAATTAGTGAAGATGTAAATGATCTATATAAAAATGGTGTTAAAATTATCAAATTATTAGACACTAGTAGCTAGCTATAGATTAGAGACAACCGTAACTGATGCAGTGATGCCTATCCATCCTGTTTCTGCTCTCTACAAACCCATCCACACCTCGCACAAGCCATCTCTTGAATCACAAAACAACAAAAATCACTTTCGATCTATGATTTTTCAATATCTCATGAAATCCATTGGATAATATATTTATACTATAGTGCATATGGTTTTTTTTAAACAGTATATAGTGCATATAGTGCATATGGTTTCTTAACTATCATTAGAGCCAAAGTTGTTATCAAATTCATTACTTGTTACTTATCGGAAGAAGGGAAAAAAACTATTGTAATTGTTTTTCAATAACACTTTAAAATATTTCTAACTCTACAGAGAAGGTTGAGTGTCGACACAGTGCAGAGGCAAGGGTTTGTAATTTTTTTTTAAACAAATAAGGGTAATTTTATTCCCTCAAAAAAAAAAAAAGGTAACTTAATAATTTTCATATGAATTTTTTTTTTCTTAGGTGGGTCGCGGTCCACACTGTGTATGAGAAACTCCATCACTTGATTAGAGTTCTTTTTTTATAAACTCAATTTAGAAATCGTGTTGTTCATGGATGATGGGAATAAGAGAAAAGACACCAAATCAATAATTTATTAAAAATGGTTTTCAATTGTTGGTTATTGGATGGAGCCAAGATTTAGAATGAAATAAAATAACTTAGGTAACATAGGGGTCAAAACTTGTCCAAAAATAACTTAGGTGTTAGAGTATATTATGATTTAGATAAAAAAAATTGAATTTTGTATTTTGTTCACAAATATTATTATTATGGTTAATAATGGATGATTAATTTATTTTTCTTTACAAGAATAAAAAATTATATATATAATTTTTGCTAGAATATATAAAGAATTTCAATAATTTCATTTATGTGAGCTTCATAGGTTTGGATCGCTTGTAATGCATATTCAAGTCAACGATGGCAGGCAGAGACATGAAGCAACCTTGAAATCCCTTACTTCCTTTTTCTTGCTTGATCCCAACTTGATGATACCTTCTTCCGTGCAACTTCCTTTTTTTCATCTCCATGACTCTGTAAATAGCCTAAAATTCAACACTTGTTGTATGCATCCAAATTAACTCATAAAAGAAACACAAGTTATGGAAGAAACTTCTATTTCCTCCAAACCATGTGCCAAAGAAGAGATCATTGATTTGAACCAAATCACACTCCGACATTTTTATCTTTCTGACCTCGATGATCTCATGGTGTGGCGTACTGATGAAAAAGTGGCAGAGTTCTGGGGGGAACCTTACACCAGCAAAGACGAGGGCATCAACTTCATTGAAAATATAGAAAGCGATTATCTACGTTGCGAAGCAATATGCCATGATGATCATGCTATTGGGTGTATTAACTTGTTCTCGAGTTCACGTCATGATCTAAGCAGAATCAAATGTGCAGAAATTGGGTATGTTCTAGGCTCTAAATACTGGGGTAAAGGGATTACCACGTTTGCTGTGAAACAAATGGTTTAGGTTGCATTCACTGTATTTTCATACTTGGAAAGGCTTGAAGCTCTTGTTGATGTTGATAATGTTAGGTCGCAACGAGTACTTGAAAAAGTTGGTTTTCAAAAAGAGGGAGTTCTTAGAAAGTATGTATATTTTAAAGGAAAAAGCAGAGATATGATCATGTTCAGTCTTCTTTCTACTGATCACCAACTATGATTAAATATATGTAACAAAAATGAGAAAAGATTAGAGGACACTTTGCATTTATCATTTAATTTTTTACTTTTTAATTTTTTTTTACCTTTTTATTAATTTATTGGTTATCCGGTTCAATCTAATTAAACCATGATCTAGATATATCATCGTACAATCTCCTATCAAGTACTTAAGGCATTGATTTAAATCTATGAGGTCTAGATGCTTTAAAATTGAAGAAGTATATGTATGTGTACGTTTTAAGTAACAATGCTCCACGCATACGTATGTAATTTCTTTTTCTCTTTTAAACAGATTTTACATCCTCTAAAAAAAAACATACTTTACATGACAAATATGAGATACTTCACATATACATTTGAATATGCATCCTAGGAAGATCAAAGGTATATAAAATTGTGGTAGATTAGTGAAGATGTCAATGATCTACATAAAATAGTGTAGAAAAATGGTGATGCCTTATCCATTCTTTTTCTGCTCTCTACAAACCCACCCACACCTCGCACACGCCATCTATTGGATAATTTTTCAACTATAGTGCATATATCAATATTAAAAGCTTTTTAACTATCATTAGAGCCAAAACAAATTCATTGCTTGTTCACTAAATATGGTATATAACTCTTGTAATTGTTGCTTATTGGAAGAAGAAAAACTATTGTAATTGTTTTTCAATGACACTAAAATATAGAGACCAACATTTGTAATTTTTTTTAAAACAAATCAGGGTAATTTAATAATTTTCATATGAAATATTTTCTTCTAGTAGGTCGCGGCCCACCCTGTTCATGAGAAACATCGTTCCTTAATTAGAGTTGTCTCTTGATAAACTAAATTTAGAAATTGTGTTATTCATATATCATGGTAATAAGAGAGAAGACACCAAATTAACTAACATTAGACATAATTTAATAAAAATGATTTTCAATCGTTGGTTATTGGATAGAGCAAAGATTTAGAATAAACTAAAATCAAATCAAAATTATTCTGAGACGTAACATAGGGGTCAAAAAATAACTTAGTGTTAGGGTATATATGATTTAGATAAAAACAATTACATTTTGTATTTTGATCACAAATTTTTTTTTTGGTTAATTGTGATGATGATAGTTATATATCAATAATGATGGATGATTAATTTATTTTTCTTTACAAGTCAACCATGGCAGGCAGAGACATGAAGCAGCCTTGAAGTCCCTTACTTCCCTTTTCTTGATCCCAACTTGATACCTTTCTTCCGTGCAACTTCCTTTACTCTACTTTTCCTTTTTTCATTAACATGACTCTATAAATAGCCTAAAATTCAACACTTTAATGCATTCAAATTAACCAAGATAAAAAAAATACAAGTTTAAGCACCAAAAAAAGAAAGAATCAAGTGTTGAGATGGAGATAACTTCTATTTCTTCCAAACCAGCCAAAGAAGATAGAATTGATCTAACCCAAATCACACTCCGACCCCTTAATCTTTCTGACCTTGATGATCTCATGGTATGGACAACTGATGAAAAAGTGGCCAAGTTCTGCTCTTGGGAACTCTACACGAGCAAGGATGATGGCATCAACTTCATTGAAAATATAGCTACCAAGTTTCTATGGTGCAAAGCAATATGCATCAATGATCGTGCAATTGGGTGTGTTTCTCTATCCTCGAGTTCACCTGGTGACAAATCCAGGAACAAATGTGCAGAACTTGGCTATGTTCTAGGCTCTAAATATTGGGGTAAAGGGGTTGCCACGTGTGTTGTGAAACAAGTGGTTAAGGTGGCATTCTGTGAGTTGTCTTACTTGGAAAGGCTTGAAGCTTTAGTGGATGTGGAAAATGCAGGGTCTCAAAGAGTGCTGGAGAAAGCTGGTTTCCAAAAGGAGGGAGTCCTAAGAAAATATCTGTTCATGAAAGGAAAAAGTAGAGATATGATCATGTCCAGTGTTCTTTCTACTGATCTCCAACTATAATTCAATTGCTTGGAATAGGAGAATTTTCACCATAGGACAAAACCACACACATAAGATAGATGATGTGTTCTCCATCTCTCTGACACCTTAAGTTGTATATGCTATTTAGCTTTTGCTTATTTCGTGGAATTTAAAAGACTAATGAATGCAACACCCTTTAGTAAAGTATAACTGATTTCTATCCTAGCATCTACGGTTTAGTCCATTTAAAATAATTTCTTGTTAGGCAAGGAGAAAGCAAATTCACATACAAATAGGTTGGAAAGGAGTTCAGAAGGATCTGCAAGCCCTGGCAAAAATTCAGTCCAACAAAGAAGGCCCTATTGCTAACAAAGCACAAAAGATGCCAGAGGACTTCACGAACAAGCAAGTAAAGATGAAATTGAAGTTGAATCAATTCTTATTGTTCTGGTATTTGATGTTTGTAAAATGGAGAATAATATTGCAATGTTTGCCTAGTTAAGAATAGAAATAACAGCCAAGCAAAGTCGAAAGACAATGTAGAGGCATTAAGTGGTGCTTCTTATGCTCAGGTCTAAAATACCATACCATTAGTTGAAAATGACATACCAAAATTCCAGATTTAAATTACAGTAAAAAAAAACATTCAAGTCAACAACAAAACTTTGGAATAAATATCGGTAAAAGCAGGAGAAGCATCCTAAACAAACAAAAATGCATTATGAAATGGATCAAGCTCCAACAATTTCTGGGGTTCCCTCAACCATTGTTTCATCTGCAGGTCTTTCAACCTTTGTACCAACATCTTCAGAGTAATCTCCATGAACCTATGACCAATAATAAACAATGAATTAACCAACTGAAGAAAACAGAAAAATAACACAATAATATGGGTTGTTCAACCATTGTTTTCTTTTGACCGAAAAATAGCGTAATTATATCTTAGGATCATAATTTGTCGAAAAACTTAAAGGAAAATCTTTAACCAAAACAGCTCAATATGGGTTGACTAACATTCTAGTGTAAAGGAATCATTAAATAATAGTAACTTTCATTCAAATGGGAACAAAGTAGTGGTTTCAAGTCTAGTAGTGGACATAAAAGACATACCTCCATCAACTTCCCAAGGTCAAATTTGGGAGCTTTCAAGATCTTAACTTTACGAATGAAAACATTCTGCAGAGGGTAGATGCTGGAGGTAGCCTTCTCGATCTCTTTTCCAATCATCTCAGGGATAAACTTGCGTACAAGCTCCTTCAAATCACATGAGGTGGCCTGGTTTATCATGATCTCCCTCATCTTTCTACGAATCTGATAAAGATAAAGGAAAACATATAAGCTTTTTATGCTATCTGACATAGCAAACCATTTCGTAAGCAAAATCAGAGAGAACAATTAACTAGTAAATATATAACTTAATTTACTACATACACTATAAATTAGTTATATGTGCTTGATGAAAAGAGATATACAAGTATAAGGTCACACCATATGCTATAAATTAGCCATATAAGTGCTTGACTAAAAGAGATATGCAATTACAATGTACACCAATTAACATCCTACAAGCTGGTACAGATAATTATAAGGTAGAAAATAGGTTAAAGACAAAGCAGAGTTCAAATGAAACCACTAGCAATATTTTGGTGAAAATACCTGACGGATTTGACTTGATTGAGCATAACAAGTCCTCTTAACCTGGTTAGAGCGCCTCTTGGTGAACCCAATGCAGAACATTCTCAAAGTATAGTTATCAGTGGTCTTAACATCCACATGAGCTTCAATGAGAGTCTGCCATTTTCGCACCAATGACCTAAGCTTATCGGTGGTAAAATCCATACCCTGTAGAAAAAACATACATAGAATACATCATACACTATTCATGCAACAACAAAACCCAATCAAAAAATACACAGCCACTAACATACCCAGAAGTTGGTAAGGAGATTTTTCCCCTGAACATCTTCAGCTCTCAACCTAATCTTCCTGAATGCGTTGTCCTCATCTCCTTGAAGATCAGCCAATGAAACCTCAAACACACGATGCTTGAGTCCTTCAGAAGCAATCTGATATGTAAAAACAATATAGAATCATCATTGAGATAACCATGTCAATCAAATCAAATAGTCCATACAACAAATACAACAAAAGTTAATAAATTAACGAATGTTAAGACTTCTAAACAATACTAAACACTAATTAATCATGATATAGAAAACCAAGTCAAAAAATTACATTGCCAGTAACAACAAATTCACTCACAACTATAACTTAAAGTAATAATAAAAACTCCTAAACAATAATAAACACTAATTAATCATGATCTAAACTTATATTAATTCCATCTAGATATAATTAAAAGATCAATGGAGCATATAAGCATTCATTCTATAAACTATATTCATTACCCTCATTCCATCTAAATATAATTAACAGACCGATAGAGCATATAAGCATTCTATAAACTACATTCATTGTTATTGTGCTTCAAATAAAATAGAATAAATTAAAAAACACAAATATCATACCTACTTTAATTCATTGGCTTTATGGGCCACAGTATATTAGCATTAGTTCTATAAACTATATTTCCAAACAATTCATCACAATAGCAATTAAGAACAATCTAATTTCACTGACGCATAGATAGAGATCAGTAACCAACTAACCAAATCACAATTTTAAACGAGTCCCAATTAAAATATTAAAAAATTACATGACCCAGAAGGATTAAACAAAGAAATTATAAATTTTGATTCAGAAAAAGTGTACCTTGGTACCCTGAGTACGAGAAACCAAGGTTTTGCCAACGTTCTTCACTTGGAAGACGGAAGGGGCTTTGATATCATACCAATCCTTCTTGGCAAATGGATCGGCGCTGTAAATTGATAATTGAATCAAAAAATCAGAGCTAAATAACAAAAATGAAAAGCAATGAGAGTGAAAAGGGAATGAATGAAAGCTTACGCTTTCTTCTTGCCACCCTTCTTCCCCTTTGAGATTCTCTTGTTTTTCCCGACCGCCATGATTGCTGCTCTTGAGGTACTACTACCGCTGCTGCTGCTGACGGACGAAATGCACAAAACCTGAAACCCTAATGTTAGAATGGAAGATGAATCTGTCTTATATATTCAGGTTAAACCTTTTGGGCTTACGTTTTTGGGCTTAGTATATTGTTTCGTAATACTCGTTGGCTTTCTCTTATGAAAATTAAAATGTTGCTCTTTTGCCCCCCTAAACTTGATCAAAATGTGTTAATAACTATAGTTTTTTTATTTGATAATATATATTTCAAATATTGTTATGTGTTTCAATTGGTTTGGTAGCATATTACCAACAACAAAAAAGTGGTTGGGTAGCATGTACTTGTAGGGAGGTTTTCATAATCTACTTCAAGTAGCTTGTAATTTGTAATTTTACCCTCTCAATTTTACCTCCATAGTTTTAATTGAAAAATATAATATTAATCAAGTGTATCTTTTATGTCATTTCACATATATATATGTGTGCGCGCGCGCGTAAGTTAATTTAATCATTAATTTTATCAAACACTAGAAATTCTATCGGCAAGTTTGTCCACTATCAACTATTCACTATTTTTAACCAAACAAATTCTTCGACTACTTCCTTCAAAAAAAAAAAATCTTACCTACTTTCAATGTCAAAATCAACCCCTCAAATAAATAAGAAAAGGGCTTAATTGTGACATTTGTCCCTTGTTTTCATTATTTGCAGATTTGGTCGCCTAGTTTAAAATCTGATAATTTGGGTCTCTCATGTCATGGTTATAAGCAAAGGTAACTAATCTCATACTTTTTAAGAAATATGTTAATAAACATGGTTATGTGTAACTAAATTTATTGATCTTGTAAGAAAATATGTGATATCTCACTGATCTCAACAACGTCCTTCATAGTAACTTTTTTCACAAAAAGATAAGAGTTGTTGGATGGTAATACGTATATGAATTTATGGGTATTTTAGAATTTCCATAGTCAAATAGAGAAATAGTTATTACATTTTCTAATATTTAAGATTAGAATAGTATATTGAAGATTAAATTAAATTAAATTGTTTTTAAGTTCTAATATAAACAGGCTTAAGCTCTCTATGTATTTAAAAAATGGTTAATAGGCTTTTACCCCCTGCCATTTGGGGGACTTTTGGTTTACCCCTCGTAAATAAAAACATGTAGATTCCCACTTGTAATATAAAGATTTCTTGGTTTACACCCCCCCCACAGCCAATAATCAGCATCTGACTGAATAAAAATGATGACGTGGCGTGATGACTACATTTTTTTTATTTAATTTCCACCTAGATTAAATACCAAAAGTCTAGTTTATTGGCATACCCCCCTCTCATTTCCCCCAAAACTTAAAACCTAATTTCAGAGCTTACGAAGAACAAAGGGAAAACGAAGATGAAGTGTGTTTCGAACTAGATCTAGGGTTTACAATCGAAGCAAACTTTTTTGGGAATCCAAGAAATATTTGTGGGTTTTAGCGAATTCGAAGCAAGATTTCTGCGAATCTGGGAAGCTGCGAATCTGGAAAGCAAGAGGGTTTTGAACTCGATTTAGGGTTTCTGCGAATCTGGAAACGAACGAAGAAAGAGAAAGCAAACTGAACGAAAAAGGTTGAAGAAGAAGCTTGTGGTAAGTTTACTGATTCTCTCTTTCTCTTTATGCATGCGTGTCTTGTTGTTGTTACTATTTGTAGATGATAAAGAAAGGAAGAAATGTATGTTATAGTCCCAAAAGTCTGATGCTAGATTCCATTACTGTACTTTTCCACGTGCAATAGTTCCATTTTTAGGGTTTTTTTTATTGAAACTTTTGTTTTGTCTGAGTTGTTTCTATCAAGCTGGTTTAAACCAATGGGTAGCTGACACGTGTCAATCTGATTTTGATTAAAAAATTAATTTTTTTACCACAAATAATGGGTTTGTTTAATGTTGTTTTCCATCAAAGGTGTTGGTTCCAGTATTGATGAACCTATGGTCATTGAAGAGTCTGAAGAGGGCATCTTGACTCAGGAGGATGATGGTGTGATAAAAAGTGAGACATGTATGACTGTGTTAAGAGGCTTACCAAAACTGGTTATGAGAGCCTCTAAGCCTAATTGAACAAGTGTTTTTGGTTGTATGCTTATGTTTGTCTAAGTTTAGTTTAAGACTTATGCACTATAAGTGCTTTTGTTTAAGTTACAGACATATGCACTATAAGTGCTTTTGATTAATGTAATGGCATATGCACTTTAAGTGCTTTTCATTATTGCTTATGTTATGGCCTGTTTAGAATGATGCAAATATTACTTCAAACATTTTTCATAGATTACCAAAGGAGTTACACTAGTTGCTGAGATAAACAAAAGCATAAATGCTGACATAATTCTTACTACATAATCATAACATTACAATGACTTAGAAAACAATTACATTAACTTGAAAACAACTGAAATACAATTCAAGACACGGCTAGCGCAACAATGAGGCCAACAAATTTCTTCTTCTCAGCTTCAAACTTCATTTTCTGTTTCTCATGCTTCTTTGCACTTATTTCTTTTCCATGTTCTATGCCATATTCTTTTGCAAACTCTTTCCCAAAGTCTTTGCCAAATTCTCTCAAAAACTCCATTGTCATTACACAGTTGTTGCAACCAGATTCAGACTTCAAACCAGAAGAACAACCTAGTTCGTAGGACTTTCCAGATTTTTTTAGAAATTCATCAAGTTAATCATCCCAAATGAACAACTCACAACTATACTCGATCTGCAACAAGTTTCAGGTTATAGGTTTAGCAACTATTACAAAACTGCAGATGTAAGCAAAATTTGAAACACACACAAAATTGACATCTCCAGAAAAATAAAAAAATCACTTACTCCAGAAAATCAGCATCTCCAAAACTTTCTCTTGGGATTTTCATCTGTGTTTGAAATCCACGTTTTCGTAACCTTTTCACGACCACAGATTGGTGGTCTGTTTCCACCATTGTTACTAATTGATTAAGTCCTGCTTCCACCCATTATAAACCCTAATTTCTTCAATTAAATAGGATAGAAGAGATGGATAACGAGACAACGATGGATATGGAAGAAAGGTAACGATGGAGGAGGGAAGAAAGGAAGAAGAGATGAAGAAGACAGAAATTTCGATGGAGGAAGGAAGAAGATGGAGATGGTACGATGGATAAGGGTAGAAGGAAGAGATATTATAGACTTTCTTTTTTATTTAAATTTAATTAGTTTAATCTAGGTGGAAATTAAAATTAAAAAAAACCTAGTCATCACGCCACGTCATCATTTTTATCGAGTCAGATGCTGACTATTGGCTGTTGGGGGATAAACCAAGGAATTTTTGTATTACAAGTGGGAATCTACAAGTTTTTTTTTCACGGGGGGTAAACCAAAAGTCCCCCAAATGGCAAAAGTCTGTTAACCCTTTAAAAAATAATAAATAAGTCTCAATATTAATAGGTGGATTCTAGAGTGATGACTCAATTAAGTCTCTCACTGAAGCACAAATAAAACACCATTTGATTGAATCTATGGTCCACAATATTTGAAAATAAATATTAGAACATTCATCCCCTTCCACACACAATTATGTCCATATCTATATCCTCTCCAACTATTTTTCCACGCATAGCATATCTCCAACTTTTTTTTTAGGAAATCTCCAACTTGAAAAGATGCAGATTTGGTGTGTGTTAGTAACCAATTAATTTATATAAAGCGAACTTAATATATGAATGTTAGTAACCAATTAATTTAGATAAAGCGAACATAATGATATTCATGTAGTTTAGTTGAGTATCTACCTAATGTGATTAATCGATACCATGTCACATTTTTATATTAATTTATTTTAAAATAAATTTCAATACTAAACAAATTTTATATAAAGGATATCACTTCCCAACCAAACTCCAAGCTTTGTAAAGATTCAGTGAATATTAACAACGTTTTGTATGAAATATGGTTCTTTCTTCAAACATGTATACTATCTCCATTCCTTGTCGTATTGTAATGCTTCTGGTTGGTGACTGAAGAACATACATATGGTATGGGTCTGTTTTGTGAACAATCAGTGGAGAACCGTCAAGAAAAGAGCTATTTCCAGATTCAAAACTATAATCTTTATGGACTTTTCTCATAAAACTCTGATGATATACCCTCATAATGACCATGAATACAAGCACTATCTATAATATCAGACAATAATTATGAAAAGGACTATGCAAAAAGAAACAGATTAAAATTTACATACATTTTGATCAATTAAAATAATATGGGGCCGTGTAGCCAATGATGCTTGCTTGAAGCTTTTTATTGATTATGACTGGACCTACATTACTAAGCAAATTAAGCTAATGCGCATGAACTATTAGAAAAAGCATTCTATTAGTCAACATTCATAGAATATAATTAAGGTAACCAAACAAACAAGACCAGTCATGATGCAACGTCCCAAGAGTTTCTCATAGTTTTCTCTTCTTTAACATTGGAATCTAGAAAATAAATAAGGATTATTAGAAGATCATAGTCAAGTAAAAGGAAGACAAATTCAAAGCTTAGAAACGTATCAACTAAGAGCATAGATCAATAATTAAAAAAAGAATAGGCATAAGTTTCTTATATCTAAAACAACTATGCACCATTAACATGTGCTTGTCTCATCTCAGTTTAATAAAGTAAATTTGTCGATAGTTGGAAAAGTTAAAAAAATAAAGAAAGAAAGGAAAATAGAAGAATGTGGTTATATAAACTAAAATGATACGGTATATGGAGCTGTGAAAATGAGTTTGGGCACCCTAAATTTTCCCGCACCACCAACACCCTATATTTTCCCGTTAAAATTCATACCGAATTATTGAATCATGCTAGTCTCACATAATTTGGCGAAATCCATATAAATTTTAATCAATAAAAAATAATGTTTTTTTTCAATGTGTAAGAGTATCAAACCTAAATCTTCAAGGTTGAAGAACAAATTTTCAACAAAGTGCATTAATTACTTTTTTATATTTTCTTGCGAAAATATAAAATCAATACAAACTAAACTCTATAATAAAAAAAAAATTAACAGATGTTATGATCCGATAAATAAATGAACATTTTGAACGTATAGACAAGTATAGCAATTATTCACTCATATTATAAGCGGCCCCCCCACCTCAAAACTCAATTCCACCCTTCCTGTTGGTCCTTTGTAGACATTTCATGTTTTTTTTTGTTGACAAAAGTAGACAGTTCATGTTATGAAGTTAGGAGATTGTTGATTTTGTTAGCAGTTAAGGGAGATACTTTGGTAGTAGTAATTTGAGAAAGATTACATGGCGAGATTAGTTTTTTTTTTTTTTTTATGGTTGGGGTTTGAAGTGACCTTGTATATATTATGCATTGTGCATACCAACTGAGTTAAGCTCACGATGACATTTTTTTTAGGGAAGGTTATAAAGTTTAGTTTATTCCCTTTTTTTTTATAAATAAATCCTTGTATATTTGAGCTCAGCACATTTAGACATTTTTTAGCACATATTTTTTTTTGAGAGATTTTTGTAGCATAAAATTGAATACAGATGCATATGATAGCCACCCGATTAAATAGGTTAATATTTGTAATTGCAAGCAGAAATACATGATTTATTCCTTTTTTCCTGATGCATTAATATTGTGATGACATAACCAATATAATTAGGGCTAGGTCACTAAGTATAAGAAATAAAAGACGGTATCATTCCCAACAAAAGAAAAGCATAAAAAATCATCATGAACAGAAGGTCGTTTTCTAACCAATGATTGAACTCAAGTGGTTATGAGCTCCATCAAAGGAACAATCGTTTGAGAGAATTTAAGTTTGATTCCTGGATAGAACAATTCTGGGTCAGACTATACTTACCTCACGACCGAACTTTGGATTATCAAAGCCACATTCCATTGAAAACCGGAGGATTAACAAAAAGAAAAGAAAAAGGAAGGTCATTCTCATCATTGCTTTGGTGTCTCAACGCATAGGACCGAGACACCAACTACATAATTAATGTTATGTATTTTTTCTCTTACTTGCCATATTCATTAAATATATCTACTTACATGAGAAATAAGTAAATTCTAACATAAGGTATAAAATGAAGAGATTAATTTATGTGCACTTACAATAGAAAACTTGTTTTTACATATGCATCCGGTTAAACCAAATTATAATGTCACTTTTATAGGTTAGTTCTAAAATATCCATGTGGTGTGATTTACTTGGATGTTCATATAAATTAAACCCTAAAATAAATCAAATACTCCATTAATATTGTGAAAAATTGGTTGGTGTTTCTTATAATCAGAAACTAAAAATAGTATATTTGTTATTCCTTATAAAAACGACAGAGCAGAGGGCATTCCATGGTAAGGAGGGCCAAAAAGAAGGCCCCTCCAACAAGCCTCGTCTTATTATCCATAGCCCCCACGTACCTTAGAACATGGACGAAATTATTGCACTCTTCCCTACTTACATTTTTGCATAATTGCACCTCTTTTTCTCTCGTTTCAAACACCATAAAAGCTCTTGTTGAACAACAAACACTTGCTTGTGCTTGAAGCAACAACACAATCAATCCCAAATTAGAAAACTCAGCAACATACCAGATATATAAAAAACCCTTCTTTGTCATCACTCATCATTGTCCTTGAATCCAACCAAAAGAACTAACTAACACGTGGGTTGCAATACTATGTCCTTCTCCTTCATCCAAATATTCTCATCCTTATAAAAACTACAAACTTAGATAAGATACCAACAGTTTTTTTCATTTGATATGGAAATCGAATCAGCAAAGTGCGAGTGTTGCGGCTTAAAAGAGGATTGCACTCAAGACTACATCAGTGAAGTGAAGTCAAAATTTGATGGAAAATGGTTATGTGGGTTGTGTTCAGAAGCTGTTAGAGATGAAGCTATTAGAGGGAAAAAGACATTTGCAATGGGAGAAGCAATAAAAGCTCACATGTTGTTCTGTCGTAAGATTAAATCAAATCCTGCAGTTTGTGTTGCTGATGCTATGAGACAGATACTTAGGAGAAGGTCAAATGAGTTGTCTTCATCAAACAAACACAGTACGAGGTCAACTTCAACTTCCCAAGTGGGTGGTGAATAAAAAAAACAGAGGAGATTGGAAAGGTTGGAATAGGACACACCATCACTCCGTTTTTGGTATGGTTTGAATAAATGTTTAATTACCTCTTTTGTGGCTATGCCTTTTCATTTTGTCTTCTTGTCTTGTATGTATAGGGACTGTTATTTCACACCAACTGTTTATTTTCTTTTCCTTTTTCCTCTTTCTATGGTTTGTGCTTCCTTTCTTGGCAACAGAAGTGAATCCAATTTTATTCTGCATGAAAAAGATCAATAACCATTCTCTCTCAAAACTTCTGGTCATTCAACACACAAACATTGCTGATTTATTGGGTTATCTTCTACTTTGTTTTCCATGTTATCTTACAACAGTACCCTTTCCAAATGATTCACATGGATACAAAATAGTGCATCTGTTTTTATTTTTCAAAAATGTAAAAGAAGCTAACGTACTTCGTAAGTCAAGTGACGTTTGATGAATTTTAATTGTTAGGTTAGATATTCCACAAATAACAAATGACAGCCACACTCTTTAAATATAGTTTTTTAGATCCTTGAGTGAGATCTTAAGTTACTCCCACTAAACAAGTTGGATCAATATTTTACTAAGAGGGTCAACATAAATAAATAACCAAAATTATATCACAAAAGTATCTTGCCAAAGCTTCTCAACCATAATCAAAGCAGAACATTAGATGATTATTACTTTTTACAATTTGAATTTTTCCACAATTTTCTACATTGATCTCTCTTATATTATACCAACTATAATTGGCAAATGGCAATAGCAACATTATGCTAGTCCGAGTGGAACTTAACTTGAATACCTGGTTATTATAAAAGAAAAACTATAGTTGACAAGGTTGCATCTATTTTGATTATGGATGATGAGACACGCACTACACACTCATCGGTCATCATCTAAGACAACTCTTGACTCTCACCAAGGCTTAGACCTATGATTCACGAGGAATGCTTACCTAGTCACAAAACACAAATAAAAAAGATTTAGGCACACACTCATAAATTGAAAAAATTAAAAGAGAAAATAATTGCATGATGTGACTAAAGTTTTTCTCATTTATTTTTCTCCATTTATTTTAGTGTGTTCAAACTTTTTTTATTTGTGTTCATGCCCAAGTAAGACTTGCTCGTGATTCACATGTGAACAAATAACATTCAAACACACACACACATATACACCGTTGATGCAAAGATTTTTTATAAACACCAAGCTCAGTCTTGAATGGAGATTTGATAGTAAGAACATCATTGGTGAACATTATTTCTCTTCGTGAGATCTCAAACCTCTACCATTAAGTTACAGAAACCCCTGCTCAACCATATTCGAAGATTGGCATGGCAGACCTGTAAAACAACGTGGCCAAATTTCCAATGGGCAAGACTATCTACCTCCAAACCAATTCATAGTATTTTCAATCCGAAAATTAAGATGAATTTGACAATTTGTAACAGTGAACCTTTAAGTTCCATTACATGCCATGATATGTACAGGACAAGGAGAAAATTGAAGATGCAGCAGTGTGAATCCATTCACTAATACAAATAAATCACCAGTAATCTCTACAAGAACAAATACCACCACTACAATGGTGAAACCTAGTCCTATCTCTTACAATAATCTCTATTTGATACACCTTCGAGACCAACTTCATAAAGGAATGACAATCCTCACATATTCTAAGATTTTTAACAATGCGAATGCACAATTCTTTCCTCCTACTAATTAGCCCATAGCAAACTGCTAACTTTTCACTATGCCACAGAACCAATTCTTTTTTATCTTCCTCTTCTAAATCAATCAAAATGCCTGAGGTACTCGGTTTGTAGCCGACCAACTTCAATTTACTGACTACCTCATCTAACTTCTCATATATTTCATCTGACCGTTTATGATATCTATCAGCCATCATAAACATATGCACCTCATTGTTTATTTCAATCCTGCTAGACGCCTTCTCCTTTGAGATACCTTTATAACTCATTGATTTCCTAATCAGTCCAACATCATTCCACCTTTTTTCTTTGGCATATATGTTTGACAAAACCACAAGGGCTCCATCATGATCAGGCTCTAACTCAAGAAGCCGTTTGGCAGCAAATTCCCCTAACTCAGCCTCCCCATGAACTTGACAAGCAGACATAAGGGATCCCCAAATGATAACATTTGGCGCAAAAGGCATTGTCTCGATAAGCTCAACAGCTTTTGTCATGAAATTGGCTCGACAATACAGGTCAACCATGCAACCATAGTGCTCACAGGTCGGAGAGATTCCATGCTCATTAATCATGGATGAAAATAATTTCTCACCTTCCTCAACTAAACCCGCATGACCGCAAGCATAAAGGACGCCTATAAATGTAACACCATTGGGTTCAATATTTTCTTCTTTCATCCTATGGAAAAGGTTTATAGCACTATCTGCATTCCCATGCATTGCAAATGCATTGATCATACTGGACCAAGATATCACATTTTTTCTAGGCATATTCTCAAATACCTCTCTTGCTTTGACCAAGTTCCCACATTTGGCATACATATCAATCAGTGCATTGTTAACAGATAGAGCTCTTCCAAACCCACTTCTATCTACACAGGTATGAATCCAATTTGCTTGAGCGAGTGCGCCAACATGAGAACAGGCAGAAATGACACTCAACATTGTGATCTGATCAGGCACTATTCTCTTCTGTAGCATTTCATCAAACAATTTAAGAGCCTCTTGAGGCTGATCACTTTCAGCATAACCAGATATCATGGCACTCCAACACACCAAGTCCCTTTCAATCATTTGGTCAAATATGAAACGCGCATCCTTAACCATTCCAAGTTTTGCATAACCAGAAAGCATTGCAGTTGAAACTATCAAATGTTTCGATGAGAGCCCGTTGTATATTTCCCTAGCCAAATCCATTGCACCACAATTTGCATACATGTTAATGAGAGCAGTCTGTAAATGTGAGTTAATAGCATAACCATCATCCTTAACAAACTCATGGATTGTTTTGCCATAGCTTAAATTTCCAGCATGGCCACAAGCAGAAAGCACAGTACAAAGGATAACAGAATCAGGTTTCACATCACAGCTCCTCATATCTTCAAAGAGCCTTAAAGCATCATCATAATGACCATTCTGGCAGTACCTGTTTCAAAAAGAATCTTATTAAAAAAAGTAACAACAAATTGAATGCCTGCAAGTATTTAGGTTATCTAAGGATAAACAACTTAATTAAGTGTTTATAGCATAAACACTTATCATATAAGTACTTATGCATAGCTAATCCCATACCTAAAGATAAAATAAAGTCAAATTGTTTCCATATAAGTTATCATGGACAGCTTACAGAAATAAGCAGAAAACGGCTTAATGACAAATCATAAGTTGATTCCATAACCTCTCCGAAATAGTTTTAGAAGTACTTGGCTTTGATTGGATAAACAACTTAATATGCAGGCTATAGCGTAAGTGCTTATCATATAAGCCTTTATTGAATAAGTTATTTCTATAACACAAGATAGAATAAAGTCAAAATTGTTTTCATATAAGCAATAAGTTGTTTTCATAAGCTATCTCGGAAAGATTATGTAAATAAGCTGAAAATATATGAATATGTCGTAAGCTATTTTCATAAGTTCTTCTAAACAGTGCCAAAAGTGCTTATGACAGTAGATAACCTAAAATAAGCCAATCCAAACATGCCCCTTGTTTTAATTTTAGTATATAGGCTCAAATAAGTTAATCCAAATACGCTCTTAAAGTTAGTATATAGCATACCCATCAATTATCATATTCCAAGCAACAGCATCCGGTTGTGACATTTTATCAAACAGTAACCGTGCATCCATAATACGGCGACACGACGCATACATTGCAATTAACCCGGTTTGAATAAAAGGGTCGTCAACGAACCCAAGTTTTGAAGCAAGACCATGAATCTCCAAGCCATGGTTAAAGGCAGAAACTTTAGAAACAGCTTTCAACAATGGAGGGAAACTAAAGCGGTCAAGAGTGAAAGCGTCAATAGCTCTAAGGTTATGATATAGAAAAATGGTGTTTTCAGGGAAGGAAGTGCGAGAGAGATGACGAAGGAGTTGATTGGAGAAATGGGTATGTGGGTTTGGGATTTGGGAGAAAACGGAGAGAGCGTAGTGGAGGCTTGAAGAGGAAGAAGAAGAGAGGGTGCAAATAGAAAGAGCGAGTTTTGAAAGGAGGGTGTTGGTGTTTTCGGGGGTGGTGTTGGAATGGAGGATTTGTGCATGGATTTGTTTAAGGTGAGAAAGTGTTGTGGAAGATGAAAGTGTTGTTAATAGTTGAGGATGTGTTGTTATGCGATTGTGTGTATGGGACATGGTGGTCATTGCCATTTCCACAGCCATACTCAAGAGATATGATTATGATAGTGGATGGATACTTCCTTAGGAGTTTAAACAATGGGATAACTTTTTACTTCAGAAAAAAAATTAAAAAAAAAACTTCCGCATAGAAAGTTGGTTGTCTAATTATCACTTTTATATGTGTTTTACTTTGCATTTTAGACATAATTTTTTAGTATAGGGAGAGGGAAATGTTAGAGAGAGAGAGAAAGGGTTAAATACATAAAATATATTGTTCAATCCTTTTCATCTTTTTACATTTGATTGTATGGAAAAAGGGTTAAATACAATTCAATCCATGTAATTTAGGAGAATTCTAGTTTATCTTTGTTTACATCTACAAATAATTATCCTACTAGCTGAGATCAATAGATAAATGATTAATGTTTAGGCAAGAAAAACTCTCAATCGATGGCAGGCTATGCGGAGGCTAGGACATATTAGCAAAGGAAAATTGATTTGCTCTTAAGTCTATTGACTAAGAGCGTGTGTCTGAAGATCTCAAACTAAGTCAAAGCTCTACTGGACAACGAGGTTCAAAACCCACACCATATGTTTTATATCGCCCTTAACCACAAAAGGTGATAAGATATAAATAATGCATGTGACCTTGTCAACATATCATGCTGTGAAATTGGAAGCTAAGAGCCAAAATATGGAGCGCGATGATCACCCCAACAAGGGAAATTCATGCACTACCCGTGAAAATAGTCGAGTAAAGGATGAACATTGTAGGTCATGTCATTTGACTAATAAGAATAGTTTTTAACTTTCCCTAAAAAAAAAAGAATAGTTTTTAACTATAAATAAATTATAAGTCATTTTAATATCAATTCAATTTCACAACTTCACTAGAGATATCCACATGGATAGCGCAGCAAAACATGTGTTGTTATGTTGTGAAACATGCATCAAGGAGGACATATATAGTATTTAGAGTGAACCATCAAATTCATCCCTGAATTTTCACGCGTCGGCCAACTCCGTCCCTCAATTATGCGAAATATCAACTTAATCCCTGAATTTGTCAGACGTCCATCAAAAATGTCTCTTCGTCCAAGTGCTCCGTTAGCCATGCTGAGCTATCGCCCTGCATGTTGTGTTGTCTTGTACGCGTGGCAAGAAGGAAGCCACATGTTCAGGGACTAATTTGATTGAATTGGAAAAAGTTGAGTTTTCACTTTTCAGTTTATTTTTTCTGCTTTTCCCATTTTTCCCCTGCATTACCCATACCTCCTTCTTCACATTTCAGAACATCAAAAACGTCTTTAACCCTTCTTCTTCCCGCTAAAACTTCCTCCATTTTCACCCCTCCAAAATCATCATCATCTCCGGCGATTCCTCCATTTTTGAAGGCTGTGATTAAAGGTAACACCTTTCCTGTTGTTTATCAAATTTTTGTGTTCGTATTCACCCTGTTTTTGTCCGTTTTTGTGTTTTCGTTTTAAGTTTTGATCATGTTGTTTATTTTTTTTCTGTGATCGTTGATGCTCGCCTTGTTCTTTGTTTGTGTTTGTTGCGTTTTTGAGACAGTTGTTTTCAAGGATCAATTTGATATCTGATTAAACAATTCAGGGACTTATTTGATGGTTTTTTTATATAACGTAGGGATCTATTTGATAGATAGAGAAATAATTCAGGGACTAATTTGATGGCAATATTATTATAGTAAGATTACATTTCTCAATCATCTTCAACCTCTTTTCATTAGTTAAACCAACCTTTGGCAGAGGACAAGCATGAAATGGCCTTCCTGGATTTTTTAAAGTATTGGATTTTCTAACAACACAAATTGTAGGACACCAACATTCAAGCACTCTCACAACACCATTAAACTTGAAGCTTGAAGATGAAACTTGACTTTCATAATCGTTTTTTCCCATATTCCCACCCCCCATCATTTCAGATTCAATTTCAATAGTTTTGCTTCAAGAAATTTCGAGGATTTTGGCTTTCAAATTCAATACGAAAAAAATTAGGGTTTGAAGTTTTTTGAATTGGGGCAGAACTGGACCACTTATTATTGGAGGAAATTTTCGTGATTATAGAGTGTAGATTGCAGATTGTGTAATTAGGGTTCCAATTTTATACAATTGGGGAAGAAATAGTTGTTGGGGAAGAAAAGAGCCATTTGGGAAGAAAGCCAAAACATTTTCTGCAAATCAATCAATTTAGTCCTTCGAAATGTTTGTTATTATCAGCCAAATTAGTCCCTGCCTACGTGGCGTCTGACATTTGAGAGGTTAACGGCCACGTTAGCCCCGTTAACGCTCTGTTTGAACAGAAGGACTAACTTGATTGACATTTAACAAATTCAGGGATTAAATTGATATTTCGCATAATTGAGGGACGAAGTTGGCCGACCCGTAAAAATTCAGGAACGAAGTCGATGATTCACTCTATTATATATTGTCCTTGTCAACTGCTAAGCTCACGAGGACAAATCCAAGTAATATTGTAACCACACAAAAAACACAATAATTATATTGTATGATTTATTTTTATTGTTTTTTGAAAAAATCAAAGTAACCTATAATAACTTTCGATACATTTTTCTTTAGGCAAACACTGTCCAAGTGATCCATCTTGAACGAATGCACATTGTCCTAGTTGAACGAAGACACTTATATATTCTTTTTTTATGAAGTCGAGATACGTAGTACGGGTGCAGGTACGATACGATATACGTATGTGGATACGTAAAATTTTAAAATTTATGATACAATACAGTTAAAATACGTTAACAAAATATTTATACTAAAATTTATATGCATGTAAAATATTTGATAAAATATAAGTATCGATTACTCTTCAATACTATATTATCATGAAAGTCACAATTTACAAAAAATAATACACGTGATAAAATATATATATATATATATATATATATATATATATATATAT
>Ga0315915_1000699_pt1 | contig 36553 bp, 27 predicted proteins | sample MpolbnodulesMG_FD_207738 | JGI IMG/M metagenome (GOLD analysis project Ga0315915, IMG submission 207738) | Medicago polymorpha root nodule microbial communities from Los Angeles, California, United States - branched nodules | ecosystem: Host-associated > Plants > Roots > Nodule | place: USA...
TTGGTAAATTCTGCTGGAACTTGGTTACGGGTTTTGGGACAGGGCTCCACTAAAACAGTAAGAACTTTCTCTCTGTAACTTGGAATCAAGTGATTTTTAATGCTATAGTTAGCTAACGAAATTACGGACGTTTTGGTACCAGTTTCACTGATTTCAGTCCAGAATTGAAGTCTAGAGATGGTTTGAAGTACGAGAGCTGATGTATTATTTATGCTGAACCAAGATTGAAGTTGTTGATGATTAAGCTGTTGCAGCTTTGGACTTTTTGTTGGACGATCGAATAGAGGCAGAGGTGAAGAGTAATGGCTGGTGCTCAACTGATGCTTATATTGTTCAAGAGTTCAGTATAGGATGAGGTGAGTTCTTTAGTTAGTTCCCACCCTTGGCTTTATGTGTTTGATTATGTGAGACAACATACTTATTCTAAGTTTTTCTGATTATGAAATTAGTCCCCTTTTATGCCATGCTTGCTAAATAATGTTAATGCTTGCTAAATTGTGAGGAAGTGGATCTTCATTCTAAAAAAATCAACTTTGCAAAAAAAAAATTCAAAACTGTAAAAGTAACAGAAGATGAAAACTAAGAGATTATGTTTTTTTTATTTGACAAAAATGTAAGAGATTATATGTTATTTTGTAATATAAATAAAATATCAACAGTAAAAGAAATTGCAGCCGGTAATGAGAAATTTGGTGCCGGCCATAGCTTTGGCCTCTTGGTATTTGTCTTATCAGAACAATGGTAGGACGATATTTTATAGACCACAAGAAGAGAACATATATTAAAAGCATATAGACACATTTGATTTCAAGATGCCACTATGATATTTTACCAGGATAACTAGTTTGGACCCAATTTTCAGTTTCATATTCTAGGAGGAAATGGCTGCCTCTGATCAAACACTTGTTTGTGTGAAACAAGTGAAGCAAGAGGTAGCTAATGAATGGGATGAGAGCATGCCATTACCAAGAGACATCATTGAAGGATTCTCTGAACATGATGTCGACGACACTGATAAATCCTTTGTATCGGTCAAGACCAATTCTGAGTTTAGTTCTCAGCTTGGCAAGATCAACCAACGTGTGGAGTCTATATGGATACAGGTTAGAAGAGGCGATGGTTTGTTGAAACTGCAGACATGTATCGTGCAACAGAAAGTCTCCGTTCTTAGAAGGAAGTATACTATCCAAGCCACAACAGATCATAGGCATATTGCAGATTTAGCAGATCTAACATTAAAGCAGTGTATTGAACTTCAGGGTACATACTCTCTTTAATCGTTATTGTTCACAAAGTTTTAACTAGTCTTAATTGTATTTTTATTCTACATATTTTTTTTATGATTCGACCTTGAGATTCACAACACTCACATAGCCTGCACACTAACTACTTGTGCTAGACCATGGTTTACAACACTCTATATATTAGGATCGTGCAATTTTCGCTTTTCATGTTTCAATTGTACGAATTAAGTCCTCCGAATTTTCCTCTAGTTACAACTGGCCCTCAATCACTACGTTGTCGTTGTAAATCTTTAGCGCTAGTAATCTATGCGTCATTCATAATTAGACAGACGGGTGATAGAGGAATTTGATTGTAATTAGAGAATAGGGAACCTATCCCGAGCAATTAGTGTCCGTGAGAAAAAAAACTATACAATCATATATGCAGATCAAAAGTTCCATTTTGAATTTCATGTATTGTAAGAGTTGAAATTTCTTTAATATACCAGGGACCATATCAAGAGTTTCAAGATACTTTTTTATTCCTTTCCACAAGAAGAATCTCTCTTGATATTTGCAATATAACCAAACCAGCAATTAAAATTGTAAAGACACGTTTCTTTTTTCAATTTTTGCAGTAACGACAAGGAGAGTAATGCACATACAAGCAAGAGGATTCCACGAAGATGCGATAAAATATGACTGGAAGATGAAAGTAGGTACCTATCTACCTCACCAAAGCTCTTCAGTTGTAAGCTCTATTCTATTCATGCCACTAGTCAGTGAGCACTGCATCAATACCACCACAGCTAGGTGCATGACCTGGTTTAGTGCAGCAATTTCCTCTGGTGTCCCTCTTGTTTTTGTCAATGTCCAAACTGAACTCATTCCACCAACATTGGTATGTATACATTTTTTTTAGGTTTCTTTGTGATATGCATTTTTTTTCAATCTAGTAATAGAAAAATCTCAAAGGAATGAACTAATAGAGACAATTTCAACCTTACCACTACACAAACACAGGAAAAGACTAGTCTCTCGAGCAACCAACAAATCCATTACACAACCCAAATAATTCATGGTATAAGATTATGGTTTCTACCTGGACTAGAAGAAATTCCAATAGAATTGATCCCTCAACCCAACGAAGCACGCTTCGGAATGGAAATCAAACGAACTGAAGAGGTACATAATTAAAATCCTTAGCAACTTTCTAAACAACTAAATTTTATAAAATGTTACTTACAAAACACACATACATGATGCAGGGCTTTGTGTGCATCTATTCAGTGATGAAGGACACGTCAGCGGATCGTGGTGGATTAAGAGAGCTCCATGAAGAAGCAACTGCAAACGGGTTCCTTCTCGTGATTTCGCGGCTGGATGACAAGAACACTATACCGACGAGTGTTTGTTCCGACGGTCTTGTACATTGTTGTGATCATGCTGAAATTAAGGATCTTCTCATTTCTGCAATAGACCAATATGAGACGATTAAGCTTCATGTCATGGCTTGGCCAAACCAAAGTCGTCCTTCTCCTACTCATGCTGTTGGGTTTGCTGGCCTTTTACCGCCAGAAAGATCGTTTTCCAGCCATCAATTTGATTAAAGGGCAAAGACTAAATAGTTATAAAATGTTTTGGTAAACAAGTAGGCCATTATATTACTTGATGTAGAAGAAATTGCTTGAAATGAAACTAGGAATGAATATCATGTATCTTAATATTAATTATTATAAGAGGGAAGGTCAAATTTATGAACTCTTCCTTAAACAAAGATGTTCGTTATTTAAACAACCATTTGTATGATTTTTTTTGAGATAACTAATAATTACTAATTGAAAGTAGGTATCAACACAAAAACTAAAACAAGAGAGATAGAAAGTAAAAATATACTGTAAGTACGAGAGAGAAGATTGTAACAAAAATTGTCACATAATAATTGTACAAATATCATTTTTCTTAAACAAAGCATGATCCTTCAAATTACCCATCCCTCTAATTAGAGATGTGAGTGCAACATTATTAGGCCTTGTATTATCAATAGTTATGCAACAAACTTTTTTTAGTTGATTTTGGGTGTAAGGGTCTTATGAGTGATGACAAAGGTGATTTGATGGTCCTCGTGAGCTTAACTCAGTTGGTAAGGACAATGCATAATATATGCAAGGTTCGGGGTTCAAACCTCGGGCACTACAAAAAAAAAGTTGATTCGATGAAGTGTTGGATTGTTGAGTAAAAACATATTGGACTTTAAGTGTGAATGTGTGAGAAGAGATACTATTAACATGTAAGGTGATGTTAATATAGTTCAACCGTTGGTTGTATCTCAAAATTGAAAGGGAACTTTACGGTACACCCTCAAATTAAGGTGTACCGGTACTCCTACTTCAAAAATCTTTAAATTAACTATTATTTTTATGAAATAAAGAGCTATTTGTTGATATTTATATTTTAGAAAATGTTATTTCATAAGAAAAACCATCATTTCATTGTTTATAAAAATCATACTAATTTATTTTACATTTTATTGTAAAAAATAATTAAAATTCTCTAGTATGAGTACTAAAAATTCAGAAAAATTAAATTTTATTTCGTCAACGTTTTTGGTAAATAAGATTTAATTATTATAATTATAGGTGATAGAAAACAATTTTTCTCTTCAAAAAATAACACATTTAATTATTAATTTATTGATTTGGTGTATCAATACACTCAAATTTTTAGGTGTAAGATAGAATTTGCCATATTTATTTTCTTTTTTATAATTTGGCAAATTCTACAAAACCACCGAGATGGAGACAGACACGTGGCCATCCATTACCTTTGATCCCTAAAATCCATACTAACCTACCTTGTCCCATCTCATTTCTCTTGCCCTTTTCCTCACGCTGCTTATGCTTTTTGTACTCTGTCTGCAGGTACTAACTACACCTCCAAATCAAAACCCAAAATCCTCTTATCGCTTTTTCCTACTCATTAGGTTAGGTTTTCCCCCTTTCATCTTTATCCAAGGAACAAACAAACATGTACCACTGGCACTGAGAAGGAAAAGGAAAAAAAACACAACCACCATGACCCAACCTTCATTTTGTTACAACAACAAATGTTTCACCCATTTACCTTGATCCTTAAACTTTATTCTTCCTTCTCTATCTGGGTTCCTTTCAAACAAAACAAAGGAAAAGACAAAACAAAACATACCCAACCTTACCCATTTTCTTAGTAAAGTGGACCCTTCAGTTTATCATCGATTGTGATTTATCAACTTTTTTGTCGTCTAGCAAAAAGGGTTTCTGGTTTCTTATCTTTCACCATCAAGATGAGTTTAAGAACAACCCAACAAGATGATTCATCTTCAGAAATTCACATACCAGCTGAAATTGATTGGCACATGCTTGATAAATCTAAGTTTTTCTTCCTTGGCGCCGCCTTATTCTCCGGTGTTTCAGCAGCCCTTTATCCAATGGTTGTGTTGAAAACTCGCCAACAGGTTTCTTCTTCACACTATTCTTGTATCAACATGTCATGTGCTATTATGCGTTATGAAGGTTTTCGAGGTTTTTATAAAGGTTTTGGTACTTCTTTAATGGGTACTATTCCTGCTAGAGCACTTTATATGACAGCACTTGAAGTTACTAAGAGTAACGTTGGTACTGCTTTTGTTGAATTGGGTTTTTCTGATAATACTGCTACTGCTGTTGCTAGTGCTGCTGCTGGTGTTGCTTCTGCTATGTCCGCGCAATTGGTTTGGACACCGATTGATGTTGTTAGTCAAAGACTTATGGTTCAAGGTAGTTGTAATAGTGGTGGGAAGAGTATTTTGTCTAATCTTAACTCTGAGAATTATAGAAATGGTTTTGATGTGTTTAGGAAAATTCTTTGTGCTGATGGACCAAGAGGGTTTTATAGAGGATTTGGGATTTCAATTTTGACTTATGCACCTTCTAATGCTGTTTGGTGGACTTCTTATAGTATGGTTCATAGGTTTATTTGGAGTAGTTTTGGTTCATGTTTGGGTAATAGGGGACAAAATTTGGATAATGGGTGTGTTGGTTTTAGGCCTGATTCTAAGGCAGTGGTTGGTGTACAAGGTTTGAGTGCAGTTGTTGCAAGTGGGGTTTCTGCAATTGTGACAATGCCTTTTGATACAATTAAGACTAGGTTGCAGGTTTTGGATACAGAGGAGAATGGAAGAAGGAGGCCTTTAACTTTTGTGCAAACAGTTAGGAATTTGGTGAATGAAGGTGGTTTGTTTGCTTGTTACAGAGGATTGGGACCAAGGTGGGTTTCAATGTCTATGTCTGCTACCACTATGATTACTACTTATGAGTTTTTGAAACGCATGTCTACCAAGAGGCAAGATTGATTCAATTCACTTTTATGATATATGTACATAGGATCATGGTTTCGAATTGCGATCGCAAATGCAGTTACATGGTCGAAATTGTGGTTGTGATGTCATTGCAGAGACCTCAAAACCTTTTATATTACGCCCATGCCAAAATCATATACATTCCAGTCGTAATTGTAGTTGCAGGACGCAATTTCAAACTATGCAAAGGACTATAGGAATTAGGATTAAGATCGCTTTTTGTTTCTTTTGGAATGTTCTTTCAAAATTTTAGTATGTTATGTTCTGCTGTTGATATGATGGATGAGCTTGTATATTCTTCAACTCTTTTGCTTCTCTAATATAAAGTTACCATAGGTGTTGTTTCCTATAATTGTTACTTATTATTGAAGTTTGTCTTTCATTCAAGTTTGTCTTTCATTCGTATTTTAGAAATATTGGTATTGCTCTTTAGATTACTAATGGCTTGAGTGTGAGGGTAAGATGGATAGGACACTCTGGCTTTTGCGGTTTGCAAAGGACGTAGTCCTGTGGACAATGTGACATGAATCACAGGGTCATTAAGGCCTTCCAAAATGACATTAAGACAAAATCAAATTATCATTACTAACTTATTTTAATGTTGTCGTTGGCTTGTTTTGTACTTAAATTGCTGAATTTGGTGATTGCATTTTTGTATTAAAATTATAATTTGATGTCGTGTACAATTGGTAAAATTTGAAAAGTATGGTAGGATCAATTGTTATTAGAGAATTTTTGAAACACTGACAATTTGTTGCCTAGGAAACTTTTGGATGATGTGATAGTTTATTTTTTAAATATTTCATGGTAGGAAGAGTTATTTTTTTTAAAATATATTTTTATATTCTTTAGTAAAAATGTTGGTTATTTATTTCATTGACTCAAGTAATTATGGGTTTTTCTAATTTTGGCTCATGCTTCCTTTATTTTCCAAGTTTGCATAAAAAAGTAGATTGATACTTCCACAAAATGTAAAAAATGTGATTTGGAAATATTTTTAAACTACATATTTTTGGAAGACCTCTAATATTACTCTTAATTGATATACAACTGTCTAGTAAAATATGAAAATGTCTTACTATGGATATTGAAAAAGAAACTTCTTAATTTAGTATATGCAGATTCAAAACGAATCCTAGATAAGAATAAGTTCTGATCATACAAGTAATGTATATATAGACTAGACATGGGTGAAAGAGGCTAAATTAATGGTTGCGGTGGAAGGAGACATAACTGAAATACCGTCCCTTCAAATAATTTCAAATATATTGTGCCGATCCTAAAACCAGGTGCTGATGAGAGAAAAACCATTTCGATTAACCAAATAATGTGTGCCAATTGGCCTATTTCTTTTCTGTGGATAGTCAGCCTAGAGGACAACAATGATTTTTTTATATCATATCTCCATTAAACGATGATTAATATTGAATCTGTTAGACACACAAAAGATCATTCCTTTCTCAACGTTGTTTTTTCCATGAAAATATAAATCATATATTAAACTTGAAATCAATTGTCCTTCACCGCTTATACCAATTACTAGTAGATGTTAGTACACTGAATTTGAATGTGTGGAACATTGTGCTGCAAAAACAGTGTGCCAATCTCCAATCAGTAGATCCCGTGCAAAGATACAGTTTATCCAAGGCATGAGATTTGGCAAGTTTAAACAGTCTTTTCCTTAGAAAGGGACGTACTGCCGCATGAAATTTAACCCCGACAATAAAATACTACTCATACCTTAAATACTCTCTTGTTGGGGAACATCAACACGGATAGGATAAGATAACAAGATATCCGTTGTCGTTGAGTGGAAAGTAAAATTCACACAGAAAACGATTAAATCTTCCAACAGAAACTGTAGTTGCATATTTTTTAAAAATATCACTTAATAAATAAATAAATAAAGAACGGATAGAAAATATAGTAGTGAAATACAGTAAAACAGAAGTGAAATATTTAATAGAATGGAATATGATGCAACACATTAGTAATTAACTTATTTCGGAATGAGAGATATGCTTTGGTAAAACCCTCAAACTTATTAACGTTATATCGAAAAAACTTGTCTATTTATAGATACTTGAAAATGTAACTCGACTACATAACAATTTTAGACTATAGGTTCTAATTTTAGACTATAGATACTTGAAAATGCATTCATTTTTTGAAAGATAGTTTTCTCGAATATGTCACTATTCATTTTTACTAGAATATTTTAGAAACATGTATCAATTTCACCACTCCTCCTTAATTCATATTTCGGAAATTCCAAATGTACTATGAAATTATTCTAACATTGATTGGTGAAATAATCTCCTCTTGTATTGATATTCTTAGATATCATAATTGATTTTAATAAAAGTTTTGCTATATATCCCGAGAGAATGTGTCCCGAGCGGTCGCAAAACAACACTTAGCTAATAAACTTCTCTCTCCATTTTAGTTTTGGGTTTGCATTCAAACATATTTGGGTCCTATAACTACCTTTAATCCTTTTGAGTTTAAGTCAAAACCTTCACTTTATAGATTAGTATGATAGAAGAAGCCATATTGTAGAATAAATAATTTTAAAAAATAGTTAGTGACAGAAGAAAATATTTTGTTACCCCACTGAACAAGGATCTGTAACCACATTAGAAAATATAGTGAAATAATTAGTAGGGAAATATTTAGCAGAATATAACATGAGGCAACTATAATGTAGCAAATGTGAGTTAGAAGTTTCATATTTCATGAAAAATTGGAGATTGGACATTTCATAAGTGAGAGTACACATAACCTCAATGCCTTAAGGTTTTGGGTTAAAGTGTGGTGTCTAACTCATTCGTGTGGTTCCTCTGGGTCAAATGTGGGTGATTCCCTGAGCTCTACCTATAAAACAATGGTATCATAGTCGTGATTTGACAAGGGTTCGATCGACTCCTTGTGGCAATAGTCATTTGGACCAAAAATGCTCAAGCGGCAGGTTCCCTTAAGCAGCAACAACAGTGGTACAAGTGCACATGTATGTCGATGAAAGAGCTTCCGCTTAGGGGGGAACATAGATGAATTGATGGACTTATACTTATCAGGGAGACTATTATGAAAGAGCTTCCGCTTAAGGGGGACCATAGATGAATTGATGGACTTACACTTATCAGGGAGACTATTGTGTAACAAGTGCGAGTTAGAAGTTCCACATTGCTTAGAAAATTGGTGGTTGAACAGTTTAAAAGTGAGATGACCCGTAAAGCCAATGCCTTAAAATTTTTTTTATTAAAGTATGGTGTTCGACAAGTATGTGTGGTTGTTATGGGCTCAACGTAGATGATCCTTAGACGCCTCTTGTGACCCAACCACAAAAATTAAAATTACCACCTTGTTGATGTTGGAATTAATAATTCATTAATATAGGGTTGAGTAGCTTAACTTGTTTGAATTAAGGGTTAATGAGTTGGAACTTGGAAGTCCAAATTAAAATATGAGTGAATGATAAATATCGATCTAATAACTAACTACTGACATTTATCATTAAAAAATATTGATACAAGACATGTTGATTTATCAAATATATTAAGAATATCAATGAAGAGAATCATCAATAGTAACCTCTCGATAGTAATCCTAAAACACAAAGAAAAGAGAGAATGTGACAACGAGCATCTATTTAGTCAATTAGGTCCTGAATGTGACAATGAGAAATTGTTCGGTCAATTAGGTTCTCATTATTCCACAAACTAACTTTTGTTGGTATGGATGTATGTTCACTATTTTGGTGGTGGTAGGGGTTTGTACCCCGGACCTTGCATATATTATGTTTTGTCTATATCAACTGAGCTAAGTTCAAAATGACAAATGTATTTTCACTCTTTGTTGATATTTGCAATGTACGTTGATCATGTATAAATAATTTATTAACAACATGTATATTTAATTTCCTTAAAAAAAAACATATATATTTAGTTATTAAATAGGTTATTTTCCTTTTCCATAAAAAATGAAACAGAGGCACGTGGAGATGAATCATCATCCATGCTCCCAACCATGTGAAATTATTCGGTCACCGAAATTACAATGGCATATATCCTAATCATCACTCCAAAGGCATAAACAAGAGCAAGACATAAGACACGTAGATAAAAAGACAGCACTATATTCAAAACAATGGCATCTCACATGCACTTTTGACTCCTTCAATTCGAGCATATGTAATTCCCTTAATCAAAAATATCAAATTCAATCATCAGTTTTTCCATTTATATCATATCATATGATATAGATAAGAGTTCAATGGATTTGCAATTGAGGCAATTTGATTATGATCATCGTCTAGTAGATTTCCTGCTGGACCACATAGATATTTCAGATGAAACAGACACAAAAGCACACCACGCGCCATCTCGTGCCTTTGTCAGAGACTTACTGATTACCTTGGAGCATACAAATTCATAGTGGACATGCCAGGGTTGAAATCTGAACAAATAAAGGTAACAATGGAAGATGATATATAGCACACTTGTGGTGAATGGAGAGAGGAAAAGGGATATAGATAAGGATCAGAAAGAAGGGGTTAAGTATCTAAGGATGGAAGAAATTTCAGGTACCTGAGAATGCTAATAGTGATGATATTTGTGCTAGTTATGTTGATGGGGTTCTTACTTTGTGAATATGTATTTTCTTTTCTTGTTTGAGTGTCTGAAATGTGTTAGTACTAAATAAATATAATTTTCTGTTTTTCGTGTGTAATGCAACTGCTTCTCCAGCTTAATTTTCAAGAGAAAAATGTTCATTTTACAACCCCCTGTTATAGGTATGTATGCATTAATTCAGGCATTTTTTGAGCGGCAACATGTTCTCATTCCTAACTCGAATTTTCTTGGACAGAATATCGATCAATACAGTACATCATTGATTTTTCTTAATCCTTATCAAGAGTATAGAACAAGCCATCAAATTAATTATTTGTTTATGTTAGCTAAAATTAATTTTCATTTTCAATGTTCAATTTATTTATATGTTATTTAAATTAAAATTTGAAAATGGGCTTGAACTCAAATTGTGGGCTCCCTCATTCATTTGGGCCCAATAATCAAGGACAGAGTGATCATCGACATTATTCTCTCCTCTTCTGGATGGTACTAGAAACATTGAGTTTTATGATCGAAACTCCTAGAATTTCCCATGATCACTCTTGTTTCTCGAGAAGCTCCCATAATCTTCCAACCACCCAATAAATACCACACATTCTCCACTCTCAACACATAACATAACATAACATAACAACAAAACACAAAATTTGAAGCAATGGATTTCAGGTTGATGGGTTTGGATTCACCACTCTTCAACACCCTCCACCACATAATGGACCTCACAGACGACACAACCGAGAAGAATCTAAACGCACCAACAAGAACCTACGTTCGCGACGCAAAAGCAATGGCTGCAACACCAGCAGACGTGAAAGAGTATCCAAATTCATACGTGTTCGTGGTGGACATGCCAGGGTTGAAATCTGGTGACATCAAGGTTCAAGTGGAAGATGAGAATGTGCTTCTGATAAGTGGTGAGAGGAAGAGAGAAGAAGAGAAAGAAGGTGGTAAGTATTTGAAGATGGAAAGAAGGGTTGGTAAGTTTATGAGGAAATTTGTGTTACCAGAGAATGCTGATGTTGAAGGTGGTGTTTCTGCTGTTTGTCAAGATGGTGTTCTTACTGTTACTGTTAACAAGTTGCCTCCTCCTGAGCCCAAGAAGCCTAAAACTATTGAGGTTAAGGTTGCTTGAGAAATGAACAGATGTTAATGTTTGGAGATCAAGGACTATGTCTGTTTTTTGTGTACTTTGTATGTGTGTGTGTGCCAATGGTTTTGTGTCTTATGCGATGTAATGGGTAATAATCTGAATATAATTGCCTTGGTTTTTCTGCTTTAAAATGTTAACAGCGTTATTGTTATCTCCATAATTTAGAAACTACTCTTATTAAAAGAAAATATTATAAACTAGTATTGCCAAAAAAGATAAACTAGTAGTATTGTCTTTGTTCAAGCACGTTTAGATAATCGCACATACAAAAATTTATATATATTCAAAAAAAAAAAAAAAGATTAGATACCTAAACTATGTATGGATGAATATTTTAGAGTTTTTAATATCTTAAAAAAAGTAAGGATTATACAAAATTTTAGAACTTCAATTATGTTTTCATGTGTGAAGAGATATATATTTCTCTGCACGTGTCTTACCAAATTTTATTGTAACATATATACGTCCATTTTATACTAAAAAAATGTCAAAGACATGTCAAAAATTAAAAAAAATATTGTGAGAACAAAAAAACATATCGTTTTATTTTTTAAAAATTAAAATCAAAATTCACAATATATTTCAAAACGAAAAACTTATTTAATCCTTCACAATGGAACACCAATTACCTATATTAAATAAAAAAGGGTTAAATAAGTATTTCGTCCTATTATTTTGATTTTAGTCCTTATAAATTAAAATGAGGTGTTTTCATCCTCACAAGTTTTTTTGTTATGTTTTTCGCCCCTAACGAAAATAATTATGACGTGTTCTTGATATTTTTTGAACATAATATGAACATACAAAACTTGAACAAAATAAACAAACGCAACATGAACACATTGTGAACATAAAAGACTCATAATTTTGACATTCATATTAACATAAATTGGTCATTAGAGACCAAAAACAAAATAAAAAATTGTGAGGACGAAAACGATCTATTTAATTTTTTATGGACTAAAATCAAAATTCATTCTATTTTTAGGGACGAAAAACTTATTTAACCCAATAAAAAAATGTAGTTACACAACAAATTACCAATATTAAATAAAAAAAAAAAAAGACAACATCTAAAAGCAATAAGGTATGGCTTTCATCTTTTTTTTTGAACAAGCAAGGTATGGCTTCCATCTATAACAACGTGATCAATGTTTAAGACTTAAAAAGTAGAGTGTGTCAACAAAGTTTGATGTGAGAATCTTAGGTGGTGCATGAATACAATTTCAGGATGTGCAAATGTATACCAGCCCATATTATTGAGTGGAATTTTAAAAAATCAGGGGATTCAGGTGCATCCCCTCACACACATGTGGCTCCGTCACCGGGTGTCGAAAGCTTTTTGTTGGATGAAAAATATTGCAAATTTTGATTTATTTTTTTTTAGAAATAATATTTATACAACCAAATTACGATAATTTTTATTGACAATTTTCTCATTTATATTTTCGTGTTAAGAGGAGATATATGTTAATTGTTATATATGTTTCGAATACTAAAATTAACTCTCATCAATCTTTGGCTCAGCTAATTGAGCTATCCATGCCTCTGTTGGAGTTTTAAGTGTAGTATAGTATGTCACATCTTTTTTATTGAGAAACATGGAAATCATATATAGTTAACAAATTGTTATTTATTTGTCATGATATTTGAATTGGTCCATTTCTTATGTTTGATTTAGCACAACACTGTTATTCCTTGTTTTCCTCCTTAATCTATTTTCTCTAATTGTTTGTGACTCATTTTTAAGAGAACCTGAAAATCTTTCAATTCCCTTCTTTTCGTTTGAATTGAGAATGGACGATTCGTGCATCAATGGAGGATCTCAAACCATGTAGAGTAGCAATTGTATCTTTTAAAAATTGTGATTGAATCTCATTACTGGAATATCACAATGTCATGAAAAAGACTTGAGTATTTGCTTTATATTATACTCCCCTGTCTTTTATTATATGACCATTTTGAAACATTTGTTTACATCTTAATATAAAACCCTCTGCAATTTTCTAAATAAACTTATTTTTCTTTTTCCAAATATATTCTTTAGTAATGATACTAATTTACTTTAGAAAGTGAAAAACCAACTTTAATTACATTTATATCAAAATGGCAGTTTAGTTATAATCAATCATATACAGACTATACACATTGGTCACACTACTAAAATTTCTTAATATGCGTATAAAATACCAAAGGATCTTATAAGTAAGGACGAATGGAGTAGTGACTAATAACTAACTCGTGGTATTCAGCTAAAGACAATTTGCATTGTCCAACCAATTTTCTTAAGGTGCATTAAATGTGAAGGTGCACAAATTCTTCCATAGCACAGCCATATAGCTTGCAGTTCAGTATTCTTTGAACATTTGTTTCAGCAAAGCAAGCTGGAGCAATTAGAAGTGAAGCACGATCCTCACTCATAGAAAGAGAGTTCTGGAAGAAAAATAGTGCACCAATTCGTAAGAGTCCTATTGGTAGTGTGGTTTTTCGTTGCTCACATTGAGAAGGTTAGGCTAAAAATATTCTCGTGTTATTTTACGTTTTTCGCTCGGTGCCAATTTTGAGTTCACATAGAGAAATTATGCACACATTTTCCAACATAACTAACTAACTACTATAACTGCCCCTATAACAACTCAACTAAGAGAGGCTTCCCTAAGGACAAAGCGAAATCTGAATACAAGATAAAAAGAATAAGTCATTATCTGAAGCTTTTAACTTTGATTCCACAAGTTCATCAGACTCAGAAAATCTGCAAAAGTTTCTGCCATGTAAAGACTATTCACTTTTATATAGCCTTCTTTTTCTTGCATATATCTATGTGATCATTGTGCTGAAAAAATGCTATCTAAACCGACCCTATTTTTGTTATCTTGGTTTTTCAGACAAAGGTTCATGAGGGAACTCAGATTTCTCCAAACCATGATGATTCAAAAGAGGTTGTACCAAGAATCAGACTCAGAGATGGGAGGCACCTGGCTTACATTGAGAGAGGCGTCCCTAAGGACAAAGCAAAATTCAAGATTATCATTGTGCATGGTTTTGGAAGCACCAAAAGAATGCCTTTTCCTGCACCACAAGTAATAACCTGTCTCTTTCTGAAAAAAAATCGGATATAAGCACTTATCATATAAGCTATAATCTATTTTCATTAATTATCTTGAAAAAATAAGTTGAAAACAGCTTATACATGTCATAAGCTGTTTTTTTTATAAATTCTCTCAAACATAGTAGAATAGGTCCAAAATGATCAAGAACTGCGCGAATTAGAAGAAACCATGAGTGTCTATTAGTATTCTTTTTCAGCATGAAACTTTTTGGTTATTCAATTTTTGTTTTCAAAATAAGTTATTGGTTCTGAATTCTGAATAAACATGAATATGGCTCATTCACATAGGGATTAATAGAAGAACTAGGTATATATTTTGTGCAATATGACCGAGCTGGATACGGAGAAAGTGATCCAAACCCGAAACGTTCAATGAAAAGTGAAGCACTTGACATTCAAGAACTTGCTGATCATCAAATTGGAGAACAGTTTTACGTAATTGGAATCTCTATGGGCTCCTGTGCTACTTGGAGTTGTCTAAACTACTTTCCTCACAGGTAAATTACAGTACTCAATACGTATTTTTAAGTTGAGTTAAATTCCGTTATGCCGTCAATAAGTCACATTTAATGTATGTTTCGACGATATAACAAAAATTTACACTAACAAATGCATTAAATTTGTGCAGGCTTGCAGGGTTGGCATTGATATCCCCAATTATCAATTAAAATTGGCCTTCCCTCCCTAGGAGTCTAATAAGGGAGGACTATAGGAGGAAACCTGTTCTGTGGACACATTGGCTTGCAAATTACTGTCCTAGACTATTGCATTACTATGTGACTCAAAACTGGCTCCTGTCAGCTACTATTGCCGTTGAAAAGAACCCAGCATTCTTCACTGAAAATGATATTGATATTTTGAAGACACTTCCTAAGTTCCCAATGTTTACAAAGGTAAAAAATTACATGTTTCATACGAAAACTTAATTACTATTTACCGATAGTGTAAAAATATTAGAGAGATGTGGAATCATATCTCACTTAGTGTGTGTTTGGAGCCACAGTTAGATTGCTTCTGATGTGCGGCCATCCGCAAGCTACTATTTGCAGCTTGACCAAGTTCACATCCGAAACCACCTTGTGATGCAAGAAAGAAAATTCAAACAAATATCTAAACAAGTGCTTAAAATTCAATATTAGGACATGATACCACCATATTATATCTGATTAAATATCTCTCTATTTTTACATAGTTAGTATATTGTAATTAATTTCTGATGTAAATATAATTCTACTACCCATGATATATTCCTACTTATAGGAAAAGTTAAGGGAACGGGCTGTTTTTTACACTCTTTGTGATGATTGGAGGTTGGCTTTTGGAAAATGGGAATTTGATCCAATGAAGATAAGGAGTCCATTCCCTCACAAAAGAAGTTCATTTCATATTTGGCAAGGATGTGAAGATAAAGTTGTGCCCTCTGAACTCCAAAGATCTGTTTCATGGAAACTGCCTTGGATACAATATCATGAAGTTCCAGATAGTGGCCATCTGATTTTATGCTATAAGGGCATGTGTGAGGCAATATTGAGGGCACTTTTACTTGGGCCATAAAATCATGCATATAGACCTAGATCACCTTTGTTATTCAAAGAGTATTCTCTAATACAGTTTTTGTACTACATATGTTGGGTAAATTTCACTTAGATCTACTAAGTGATGAGTCACATTCCGTATTGTTGAGGTTCTTTTTTAGCATAATATCAACTGTATACATTACATTAGTCGGTTGGAAAGGTGTATATCAATGTGTACAAATTGCATTCAGTCATCTGTTAAGTGATTCAAATAACTCCAGAGGAAAACTATTTCATCTATGTACCACTTTGTTGTGTTCTAAATGGATGGCACATCACATGGTTTTGAGTCTAGCCTTTTGATTTTTCTTAATTTCAAGAGTTGAAACTCTGTATCGTGGCTGTATGAAGTTTGTTTATGGCTTGTGATAGCTGTTGTAGAAGACACATCAAAATAATTTTGTCTTAAAATTGTAATACTGTCAATCAAAACTATCATTCTCTACGTTTAATCGTTAGATAACATCATGTAGAAAATTGTTGATTAAAAAGATTGGAGCAAACAGAATGGAAGTATAGAAAATTGATAGATGAGTATTTCGGATTTTCTACCCTGAAAGGCAGATAGGTTAAGGCCAACTTTGGATTTTTGATATAGTTATAGGCAGATATACCAATAGACCTAATTGGGTATTAAAGTTATTAAAATACTCTTTTGTGTATAGATATTCAACTAAGAGGTATATTTGGAAGAGAGAGAAAAAAATGATGAGTATATCTATTATTACGGGTAAAAAAAAAAACTTCGAAAGAAGTCTTATAAGTTAGTAACAGAGCTAACCGAGTGGTAAACATAGTATTTTTTGGCAAGCTAGTTTGGGACATGCAATAACCTGCAAATAAATTTTGGGTTCATATTCTAACTCAAGTGTGTTTAGCAGGGGAAAAGAGTACGTGTTATGTTGTTTGAAACTATATCAAAGCTTGAACTTTTCCTAAGCAAGGGATATTAACCCGCTAATCAAGCATCCTACATATGGGAAGAGAGCATAAACGAGACCTATATAATATAGTACTGTATATAAGTAAAACAGTCTATGTATTGAAAGATAATGTGGATGGTCTGGATATATATACTCCTATGCTTGGTCTTTGTGAACAAGAAATATTCAGTGCAGTCGTAAAGAGAGGCTTGGTCTTCATAATTTCTTTCATTAGTACAGAGTTTAAGTAAAGTAGAAAACTATAATTTTATCCCTTTCATTTCTAAAATGTGGGAAGGAAAACTGTAAAAAATGCTGCAAACAAAACTGATTTAATCTATTTTATGATTGGGCTTTGTTTTACACTTACAAGAAAAAATAATTATCTTAGACAGCTCTTTCATCCCTCGAATTTCGACCACCGTAGGAATTGTCTAGTATGTGACGCCGGTACAGTTGACCAGATAACCACATTTTGAACATATTAGTGTGAATTGGTTGCTTTCTTCGCACGTTTCTAGTTCTGGTAGAACTGTGTAGCGTTCTATTGTCATTTTTATTTGACCTCACCGACAAGTTAACATCATCTTTCTTGGTAAACAATGCAATGAAGAAACCCTCGCCATGCTTGGCAGGATCTGTTCGAACCAGGTGTTCAGCTGTAAGGTAAGAAAGAAAGAAAGAAAAAAAAGAAGAAAAAACAAAAGCATTCAAATCTGCCAAAAATAATATGGTAGAAATAGACCAGCTACATGAGAATAATAATAATATACTTACAGCCTTCAAATACCGGAAGACCTCGACAAGGCCACCCAGGGAAGGGCTTTACTAGTTGAAATCCGTATGACTTGGCTATGGGCAAAACAGATTTCACAACATCTTCATTTTCGATTTGGTTTATTGAACATGTACTGTACACAACTCGTTCCAAAGCTGGAACTGCAAAAATTAACAATTCTTTTTATTTCAAGTACTGTATGGGGAACATCTAAAATGAATACAAAAATGTCAAGACCTATTTTCATAATTTCATAGTAATGGGGAAAGAAAGAAAAAAAACAAGGTTCTTAGACGCCCACTTATTAAATTAAGAGAAAATCTAGAAACAAAGTAAACTAGAATTAACCATGAGAAACAAATAAACTCACAAAGGAGGGCATGCTGAAGAGCTTTTCTCTGAAAAGCGGCAAGCTTGTTCAATCTTTCCATATCCACATCCTGACCTATACAACAAAAAGGTGACAATGAAAAATATGATCATGTTTAATTTCCATTTAAATTGAAAAGGATTGTCCAAGTTTGATCTGTGTCACGATATTTATTTGAATTCGATTTGTGTGCTATAATTTCCCACAGTGATTTTTAAGATACAATACACTAATCATTTTTTAAATACTACGGTAAATTTCAACTCATTTAGACGCTGGTCCTATGCGCAGAAGTTGCTCGCCAGATCGATAAATATACAATGTAGAAGGCAGATTAAAATATAACCTGCCGCTTTAGATGGGAGCAAATGGTCTAGTCTAGAAGCGGCAGTACCAGAACCAGAGCAGGAAGGATCCAAAAGAATAGCTTTTACCTGCAATGATAAATCATCTAACAATTACACACACAAAATGAACAAAGTAACATTACAATCCGGTAGACAGTCACAAATAGCCACCAGATATGCCATATTTAAGAAATAAAAATCAACATGGGTTCGTATAACAGCAGGGTTTAGTCATTCAATAAAAGGGCTAACTACTCAAACTAGAGAAAGCGTGAATGGAAAACAATATTTCTTTCTAAAACTGTGCAAACAACTTTCAAGAGAAACCAAGTCACCATATAACCATTATTGCAAAATATTCAAGACCCAAAAGCATTCAGCAGATTTGCAAGATACAGGGACCATGAAAAAACGCCAGAATCCACCAGCCCCCATATTGCAAGAATACGTATTTATTAAGTGGCTCAAGCAAGAAAGTGGCTTAAAAAATGGTAATTGCAAAAAATAAAATAAAATCAATTGATGTATTTAATCTTAAAGTCTGATAACTACAGCCTACAATCAGTGAAACTGTTAACTAGCCACTCCAGTAAAAGCCCCAGGAAACATATACAGTAAGAGATAAAGAAATATACTTTACCTTAGAATATGAAGGGTCTTTGGGATTTATGTTCAAGAAATCCTCATTGAGAACCTGTATGTCTGAACTTGGGGTTAAGTTTGACCAAAGATATGGTATCAAAATCTATGATGTGCTCCTCTGCTCCAGAGGCACCATGGTACAGTATGCAGAAAGGAGATATGAACAACTACTTGCGTGTATTATTATATAAAAATCCAAGTTTGTGATTATTGCAATACTGAATTAACAATTGGTTGAAAAGCATCTTGATATTATAAACACGATAATGGATACTGGTAGCCCCAGATAGCTTTATAGTGTCATTCAAGCGCTTAATCCTTTCCTTTTTCAGCTCACATGCGATAATCCTACCCTTTCTCTTCATGAGGGCAGCAAGGTGGACAGTTTTGTTGCCGGGTGCAGCGCATGCATCAAGAACCTTGAAATACATTCGAAGTGAAAAAAATTAGTAAGGAATGAAAGAAGTAAAACACAATCTCATTATATCCGTTCAACTTCCAACTATGATATTTTATAATTTAATTTATAAATTTAGAATTCATAGCACGGCGGCTCACAAATAAAATAAATCAGGCATTTTGACAAAAAAAAAAAATTAATAAACCAGGCATCAGACAGATAGCAATTAAAGTACATATGTAAAAACGATATTAGAAGAAAAATATACCAGGGTAACATTAATTAAAAACGATATTATGTAGCATCGACACTTCAAATTGAAGGTGTGTCCGACATGACACATGTGGTTACATACAATGACGGAAACCTCAAAATCAAGTAAGGAACGATAACGAGAATAAGAGAAAACAATGGATAAATAATAACATTTTATTGACAATGGAATAGAGAAAACTTATTCCGTCCTAACTCAGAGAGGAATTCTACTATGCCCTAAACAGAAAACTTATTATGTCCTACTCTAAAACTCCTAAGAATTTCTCTTTATATACAAATAAAGAGAACATTATATTATTTAACCCTAATGGGCCTCATTATTTAATCCTTTTTTTTTTTTGTTTTTAAGAAGTCAAACTAGCCACCCGAAGTTGACACCGGGGAGAATCGAACCTGAGACCTTGAGAGGAACACACTCCAAGGTTCCAAGCCAACCCAAGTGGGTTCTCATTATTTAATCCTAATGGGACACTTGCTAATAATCTACTTAAGCCTGATTAACCACCTACTAATTGCTTAAAACGCCCTCTCATATTGGATCTTAACATACAATCACTTCCATTTTCTCAAATTATACAGGGTCTATGTCAGTGCTTCACCCTTACAAAAAATGGCTTAGAGGCAATATAAATTATATAATATCCTAAATTCCCAATAGTATGCATGCTTGTTTCACCATTATCATATGATTAGTAATCTCAAAAGGAACTGATCCATATAAAAGAACAACCTATTCGACAATGAATAAAACATGCTTGTTTCACCGTTATTTTGGTCTCAAAGGGTAAGTTCTTTAGCCATACCAATCCTAGTTTTCTTTCTACTTATTTGCCATACTACTTATTTGATTTACCAAACGACTTTGAGAAAACAAGAAAGACATCAAGAAATGAATCCACAATGTATCAATTAACAACATACTGCCCAAAGCAAAATAAGGCAAACTTTTTTAAGTATCTTTTTTAAAAAATGAGAAAGAAAAGGAACATGGAGCAGACCACAATGTTAGGCTTTAGACCCAGAAGAATAAAGAAATCAGAATTGAGACAGCAAAAGATGATGTTTACATGGGTAATTAGGAGCTAAAGTTGAGAACGCCTATTAAATAGATTTATATCTTAAACGAGATCTCTATATACCATCATATGTAATAATGTAGCAATAACTCACCTCCCATCCTGGTTCAGGGCTAAGGGCCAGTGCCACCATTGAGCTCGCCTTACCCTAAGTTTGTCTCAATGTTAGTGAAAGATTTACCAAAAATGAATAACAAGTGGCAAGAACTGCCCTGTCACTATATTTCCTAAATAGCACAAAATTCACTTTTTTATCCCCTGAATCGATATATAGATAAAAGAAAAAAGGAGGGTTGATTCCTACTTGCAGAAATATGCTTCCGTCTTTGACAAGAGGATGATCATGTAAATCGGTTCCTGGAGGGAGTATCAGTAAGTCATGCAGTAAATCATCCTTTTGAACCTATTTGGCACACCAAAAATATAATCTCATCAACCAAAACATAGATCACTAATTTGAATCAAAGATGTACACTCTGAGAGGCTTCTACAAATTCATTTCCATGACGAAAATAAAATGTAATTGAGGGTAATGATAATAAGAAATAGTTTGACAAAAATACCGAGTATTTTTTCCGAAGTTCAACTAAGGCAGAATCAACATCCAGTTTAAGTGTATTCACACGAACATTTCGAGGTACAGAAACATCTGCACAAGAAAATTTTGAACAACTTCCAAGTCATTGTGACAGTAGAGCAGCAAGCCAGTAACTCACACGGTTAAAAAAATTAAAACTTTGAAAAAATCATCCATTGAGAATGTATCAAATTTTAAAAATGGTCATTTATAAATTATATGCCATGAAATCACGACATAGCAATGCATCAACAGTAAAGAGTGCATAATCCATAAAACAATAGTATAATACAAAAAGAAATATAAAAGAGGCACTTTTTTGGCGGGGTTTGCAATGTAAAGACTGACCAGGAACCTCATGTAGAGCAAATAACTCTTTAACAGTCTTCACATTTTTCTGTGACAAAATCTTTTTCAGATGTAAATGTAGGGCTTCCTTGTGGCGCATGAGGTACTTCTCTGCATCACCAACTAACGGAACTTCCTACAAATTTCAATCTAGTTGAGTTAGATAACCAATCCATAATGATTTTAAATAGCAGCTACAGACGTACAGGGTAGAAAAATTTGAACAAATCACTATTCTATATCCTATTTAGTAAAAGCACTATTGCAGTGTTGCGTGACAAAATTCAACCAGACTACTATATTCCGCAATAGACAACACTGTCAAAAAAAAAAAAATTGTAACTATGAGTAATTAGAGAATTCTATGGTTTGAAATCATATGCATATGGACGATAGATAGCAGAAGACTCTAAAGGTAACATTGTAATTGATTATACAGTGAATTTCACTCACTTGACCGAAAAGAATGTCATAGACAATGATATAAATCAATTCTTGTTGCCTCTGCAAAACAATGGTATAAGAAATTATTAATGTTGTGAATTATAAAACAATAACATTATGTGAAGAAAGTAAAAGTTAATGCAGTTATTAATTACCTTCCACTTAGTATTAAGAATTTTAGCAGCTTGCAAGACATCATTGATAATTGGAAGATCTGAGAAAGTAAAAACAAAATGAATGATGAATATTATAGAGAAAAGAAAGAGAAAGAGTGAGATTGGTAATAAGTTACGTTTGAGGGTTTGACAGATGAGAGCAAAAGTGGCTTTCTTGTTTCTAACAGAAGGATGATAAACGAGGGTTTTGATAGAAGCAAGTGCACGGCGCTTAGCATCTCCTTCGAGTACAGTTTTCAATACTTTCGCTGCTTCTCTTCTTGCGAAATACGCTGATCTTTCTGCTCCTTTCAACATCTTCGACGATGTTGCTTCATTTTCTTTCTCAGCATCACCACCCTTCTTCTTCTTCCGCATACTTTTCGTTCGCATCGTAGCAGGGTTTAGGGGTTTTGCTTATGTTCAGCTGAAAGAACACTCACTCACACGACACGGGTACTGTACTGTACTCTGTGTATGTTATGTTTCGTGTCTTTGAATTCTTGTTTCGTCGTCTAATCAGACAACTCTTGTTACTTCAGATCAAAATTAGGGTTGTTTGTCACTTTTTAAGCATATTAATTAACGGCCCTCAATATTTGCTAACACACCCTACAATTTTTAATAATTGTCTATAAGGTTATTTTTTAAATTGCAAAATTTCTTTGAAAAATAATTGACTTTTAAAGATTCTAGCTAATTTAGCAAAAAATTACTTCGTCCGATCATTATTATAAGCAAAACTTCATTTTTTAGATACATTGAATAATTAACGTATACAGTCTATAACAAAGTCTATATACATTAATTATTAAATGTATCTAAAAACTGGAGTTTTGCTTATAATAATGATCGGGGGGTATAAGTTGCTTGGATATAAGTGTCAATGGTGTAATTCCCTAAAAAAAAGTGTCAATGGTGTAATCAAATTGTTTGCGTAAACTTTTTTTTTAAGGAAGATTGTTTGCGTAAACTATAAGTTGTTTTCTTGGACTATCGTAAAGAGCCTACGAAATGAGCTAAAAATTACTTTGTAGACATGTCATAGATTATTTTTATATATGACTTTACTTGATCGATCTTACAAATGTTTATACTTTATGGTAGTAGAAAGAAAAATATTTGGTTAGACACAAGTATTTAGACACTTCGTTTGAGCACACATATATTTAAAAAAATAATTAAATAATGTGTATTCTTCAAATACTTATCTGATAAGTATTTTGGTGTAACCTAAATGATATACTCAAATACTTGTGACTATGTAAGACTTCCTCAACGGTCCATTTTAAAAAATATTTATCTGGTAAGATGTTATTGAACGAGAGTAACTCTTTTATGTGTAATTGATCACTCTTGTATATCATTTTAGATACTTATTTATAACTTATATTATTATTGCGATAAATAAAAACTTGTGGTTAGAAGGAACTCGGTCAGTCCTGAGATCACCATCATCCTTGACTTGCAATTCTCAAATTGTGCTGGGGTTGGTCTAAGTCTAACAACAAGACTCGCTGCCCTATTAACAGTTAAACATATAATTCAAATCAACTCTGCTAAGTCTAGTGTCTATTAAATTAAGAATTATACAGCCAACAATTAATAAATTGGTACAGGTAGTAAGATATTTAAACGTCTTAAGCATTTTGTTATATTTATTCTTCAAATATCTTTAGAAATGTTTACATGATGTAACATGTTTTTGTATAATGAATGATTAATGCATGATGAAACATGATTGGACGGATGCCTAAAAAGAATTTAAATAGACAATATATACAACTGAAAAAGTTTTTGATACAGGTCAAGTGGTAAGGTAGAATTGAACGTTTGCTACAATATTAAAATCCACTTGAAAGTCTTCCATTAGTCATTCCCATGCATACCCCACCCTCAGCATGCTCTATCAATATATCATACTTTTTTTGCCACTAATTTCGTGTATCTATCAGTGCTGCAGACCCGTCGAAGTTTCCTAACATAGTTCCTAGGAAAGTTACGATGAAGCTGCATATATATCATTAAACAAAGCCAATGGAGTTTTATATTTATGTGTGTATATATATACCACGTACAATGATTTCTTTTCATAATGGTACCAATAGCAAAAAAATTATGACAGATAAAAATCCAATATCACCAAATTCACCTGACAGCGATTTCACCAACCAGTGGCCTTTGGAACTCTCTGAGTACTTGAAATTTGACGATGATATATGGCCTGATGATGATTCTGAGCCATTTGTTTCTGAACATGTCCTGAACTGTGACATTCAACAAGCTAATGAATTAGTAGGTGATTTTGGAGGAAGTGGAAGCCAAATTGATGGGTCTTCTAGTAGTAAGCCAAGTTCCTAAATGAAATTGTATTTTTAAATTAATTCATATAAAAATGTTTGATTTTAATCATACTCATTTCAAAAGTCGTCAACACATTATTTGTTTGATAAGGTAAAAAAAAAATATGTTCGTGCGACTTTTGAAAGTTGAGATGTTTATAGCCACTTTTTACGAGTATCTCGATGGTGAACAACTAATATAATTAAGTAGCATGCTTAATTAACTCCTCATAATTTAATTTCTTACTATATCTATCTTCTATGCCATTGATTTGCTGTCATATAGGAGGTGTAAGCAATGAAGGTGAGAAGAAGGAAATTAAAGATCATAAAGTTGCATTCAAAACCAAGTCAGAGGTTGAAATTCTGGATGATGGGTACAGGTGGAGGAAGTACGGAAAGAAGATGGTGAAAAACAGCCCCAATCCAAGGTAACATCGACGTATGAATATGATTTAGTTTCAGTCTAAGTATGTAAGATTTCTCTTTAGAATTTATATTAGATTGTTTCTAACATGAACCATCTCATATAGTATGTATTTATGTTACAGGAACTACTATAGATGTTCAGCGGATGGATGCCAAGTGAAAAAGAGAGTTGAGAGAGATGTGGATGATCCGAGTTTTGTAATAACAACCTACGAAGGCACACATACTCATCCAAGTTTTCACTAGATCAAGTTTTGGCATCTTGATGGACCATATGCTATTTATCTTAACTACGTTGCCTAGTGTTATGATGAGGCATTCAGGAGTGTTAGAGTTAGTAAATTCTCATGTACAATATGAAGACCTTTTTTTTCTCCAAAAGAAAAAACAAAAGATCGGATTTTGATTGGTTTACGATTATGTTAATAATATATAGAACCAGGGTTACCACTTTTGACTATGATTATTTATAAAGGTGAATACACCACTTGTGTTATTACATGTAGTTGTTATTAATTTATCAAGCAAAAACAAGTTTTCTTAGAAGTTCTCTCTTTCTCTCTCTATGTCCCTAAGTTAGATTTGGCATCTATATTCTGGGGATTAATTTGAGCTAAAGATTAATCAAATGTAAATTTTCAACATGAATCTCGATTAATGTAGTCAGAGAGTTTGAGAGAGCATTCTTGTATTTTGGGACATTAGTGGCCATTTGATCCTTTGATCGAACGATATAAAAAATGTACAGTGATCTTCAATGAAAGAATTATCAATTGGAAGAGAGCTACGTCCAACTAGTACCTGGAATAGTCAATCCACAATAATCTTGTTTGTGATGTGATTACTTTGGAGATTTGCTAAAACTAGTGATGTGATTTCTTTGATTAGAAGAGTTCCCAATATTTTTTTATGCAACCTTAAACTAAGCTCTGTTATATGCTCAAAAACATACTAAATTTTTAATATTTTAGGGAATGAAAACTAACAAAATATTTTCTGAGGAATTAAAATCAAAATTGATCCTCCTAGGCTCTTGTAAAATTTTGTTTTAATAGGAAAACATAGTTTGTTATGAGAAGGAGAAATGTTAATAGCAAATAGTATTGAACTTTAGATGCGGCATGTGACACAAATGGTTAGACATTCCACTCACACTCATTATTTTAATTCAAGTCTAAAATTTGGCACTTGCTAAATGATATGTATATCTTTTTCTTAAAAAAATGATACGTATATTTGGAATTTGATCTATCAATATTTTTCTACTCAATTTTTCATTCTCAACTCTTAACCAATTTTTCTCATTTTTTAATAAATTTCAAAATTATCCTTGTTTTGTATTTTAAAGGCTTAGATTTTTACACTATTCTCTTAGTTTTTTTAAAGGCTTAGAGAATCATAAACCTAATCTTTGTATTTTATTGTGAATACTTGATTGCCATTTCTCACGCGTGACACTTAATTAGTCTTAATATCAAGAATAGAGATAGAAGGGGGACCAACAGAGACCACGGTACCCTTAGATTTTTATAATTGTTTTTTTTCTTTCATATTATTATTTTTTTTTTGTCACTTTATTTATTTTCTGTGAAGTATACTGAATTTTGTTTTTACTCAATTTACTTAGCCTTGAACATTCAATTTTCTAAGTTTAACAACATTAACTATTATTTATAATGCATAACAATGAAAAATAAAGTAAAGTTTTATTTGCACAGAAGAACATTAATCCTTAACGAATATCAATTTATGATTTCTTGTTGCAATTTCGTGATTTTTTTTTTACTTACTAGATGCAGTGTTATTTACGTACTCTCAAACCAACGATTCAGTACTTGTAATTTTATCTTGAATTTATGCTCTTACCTTTGCATTTTGTTGTTTCATTTTTTTCTTTCTTTACTATTCAAAAATCTTCTTTAGTCTCTTGAATATATGATGCATATAAAAAATTGTTTTTTCTTTACACTAAAAATTGTTTTTTCTGGCTTCGTCTGTGCTTAATACTCAACATTCAAGAAATATGAAATAATACATGTTTAATTGTTGTCATTAGTTAGTAAAAAAGGAAAGGAAAGAAAAAAGAGTGGATAGAAATAATGTAAAAAGATAAGGTATTCTGAAAAGCAAGACTATGTCTACCACCACGTGTGTTTGACTTTGTTTATTGTTATCACAACAAGAACACAGAAGTGGTAGTTGATGGAAAAGATGGAAGAGATGATGCAGCTACCTTACAACACGACAGTGAAGCTAATGCTTGGTTCACTTGAACGCAATTTGCTTCCTGATACCGTTATCAGAAGACTCACACGTTTGCTTTTGTCAACTCGACTTCGTTCTTCTTACAAGCCTTCCTCTGAACTTCAGCTTTCTGATCTTCTCCAATTTGCTCATTGTACTTTCTCCGATTTTGTTATATATAGAACATGCTCTTGTTTTAATGTATACTCATGAATGCTTCATATGATACTCTTTCAGCTTTACAAGATATGCCTATTGCTGTCAGTACTGATGTCCCAAAATCTCAACATTATGAATTACCTACCTCTTTCTTTAAGCTCGTTCTTGGAACCAATCTCAAATACAGGTATGTGGGATGAATGGTAGGTAGTAGTAGCCTTGATAAAGCTTAATTGCATTGGGTAAACACTTATAACATAAGATCTTATCATACTTGCTTTTGTATAAGTTATTTCTATTCAAGGGATATAATAAAGTTAAATCGTTTCCATATAAGTTATAAACTGTTTTCATAAGTTATCATGTAGAGCTTATAGGAATAAGTTGAAAACAGTTTATGGACATGTCATAGGTTGTCCTCGTAAGTTCTCCCTAAGGCTTTGTTTGGGAGTTTGGAGGGGAGGGGAAGGAAAGACTTTCGGGGGAGAGAAATATAGGGGAAATTGAGAAATCTTTCACATTTTTTGAAAGAGTGATAAATTAATGCTTATGATTAATATATTTTTAATTTTAAGAATATTATAAGAACATAGATTAAATTTGAAGAATTCATATAAATCCTCCCAAATCCCCCAAAACCCTCCTCCAATACAATTTTTTAGTTCCTCCAAATGAGGAGGGTTTTATATTTTGAAGAAAAATAAGCCCCTCCTTCCAATGTCCTCTATTTCTTTCACTTACTCCTTCCTTTTTTTCCAAGCCTTTCCTTCCCTTTCCCTCCAAACTCGCAAACAAAGCCTAATAGTCTCACAGGTGTTTTTGTCACTAGATAAACTCAAAAAAGTCAATTCAAAGGTATATGGGGGTAGGGTAAAGGCTAAAGTAGATAGAAGTGTAAAGATTCTTTATAAACAAATCCTTGATATGATGTAAAATGATTGTTTGATGGATGCAGTTTGTTGGTAATATAAAAGATTTGCACAAAGAAAATAGTAAAACATGTGCACAACCTTATGATTTATGTAACGTTTGTGTATGTATGAACTGGTGCAGTTCTTGTTATTTCTCTTCTGCCTCGAAGACATTGGAAGAGGCTGAAGAAGAAATGTTGAAACTGTATTGCGAGAGATCAAACCTGAAAGATGGTCATACAGTTCTTGATGTCGGATGCGGTTGGGGATCACTGACTTTATACATTGCCAAGAATTACAGTAGTTCCAGGGTTACAGGAATCTGCAATTCCACGACTCAAAAAGCTTTTATTGAGGAGAAATGCCGGTATATTTCTTGATATTGTATAATTTGCTTCAACCATTGGGCATGTCATATAGTTCACAATTATTTAATTGAACAAACAGCTCTTCTTGCATGGCACCAATACTTGTCTTGTAAACCATACATATTATGATGATCAAAATCACTTTTTTTTACTGCCCTCTTGTCAGGGAGCTGCAGCTGGAAAATGTGGATATCATTGTTGCAGACATTAGCACATTTGAAATGGAAGCTTCTTATGACAGAATATTTTCCATAGAAATGTTTGAGGTTAGATTTTGCGGGTAAATAATCTGCATTGAAGCTTTGTTTTATTAAATTTTATTCAGTTTTAACCTTGACACAGCATATGAAGAACTATAAAGATCTTCTCAATAAGATATCCAACTGGATGAAAGAGGATGGCCTTTTATTCATTCATCATTTCTGCCACAAAGCATTTGCCTACCACTTTGAGGTAAACTTCATATAATGCCTTAGTTACCTATCTCAGTTTGTTAGTTGTTTTCGCTTGTGATATTAGCCAATACCTAATAAGACTAATTGAGTCCTCAAAGATACTAATCATTTACTTACTGTTACTTGCTACTTGTACATGTAGGACAAAAATGAAGATGATTGGATTACGAGATACTTCTTTACTGGAGGAACTATGCCTGCAGCAAATCTACTTCTTTATTTCCAAGTAAGCTTGAATTATGTAGTTCGTACTAGCTCTTTATTTCCCAATAGTATTGCAATAGTACTGATAATTTTGTTGTGTAAAGCCTTTATATTTCGTCATGGTTCTGCTTACTTGTAATTGAATTCTTTGGTGATGTGTGAAGGATGATGTTACTGTCGTCAACCATTGGCTGGTAAATGGGAAACACTACGCACAAACCAGGTTGGAATATGCTGAATTGTTTGATAAGTCATATAATCCATATTTTACTACTTGTTAACAAAGCAAGTTTGAACTGTATTACCGAATCAAAAGCGAAATTATTTTGCAGTGAAGAGTGGCTCAAAAGAATGGATAAGAACAAGATTTCCATCAAGCCAATTATGGAATCAACATATGGCAAAGATTCAGCTACGAAATGGACCGTCTACTGGAGAACATTTTTCATAGCTGTAGCAGAACTTTTTGGATACAATAATGGTGAAGAATGGATGGTTGCACACTTTCTTTTCAAAAAGAAATAAAGAAAACCAAAACCATTCTTCCCTTGATTTGCAAACTGAGTCGGGATTTAAAGAGAGAGAAAATAAACATTTCAACGAGGCTGCATACTTGAATAATTCTTGTATACTTTAATGGATTGATGAACTAGTTTTATTTAGCTGTCTGCCTATTTTTTTATCAGAGTGAAGTCTTCACTTGGAAGACAGACCAATGCCAAATGGCCGTTGTAGTTGACAGTTGAAACAAAAGGTGAATGAATAAATTGGCCGTTGTAGTTGACACAATAGGTGAATGAATAAATTTCATTTTAGTGTGGTTGCTACATCACACAAAATTGTAAGTAAAATCAAGAAGAATCCATTTTATAGGCTTGAGTGTGCTCGGGTGGAATCATTCAAACATACACAAAGTTATAAATCTATGGGTGGGTAACAAACAATTTTAAAAACAAAGTATGGAATCTGCTCCCAATAGCCAGATTATTAAAAAATGAATTTTCTGCCGTTTTGTGAATTGTTGACTGACTTGATTTTGGTTTAGGGTTTGGATCCTTCCACCAATTGTCTTACACATTGATTGCTTACAATTTATTTCAAGTCAAGAATTGCGAGTTCATGGATTAATTTTAACAGGGTTTTCATAGTTGAACTCTCACAAGTTGAGCTTTCAAACACCCAAGTGGATATATAAACTTAATTAAACTTGATAAGTTGATATATAAACCTCTATAGATACTTGTGGCGGCAAGAAAAATGAATTTGGGCTCTCAGTTGGAGTATAAGTATAACCCACAGTATTTTGGGAGGAAATCTGTGGCACAAAAAGGAAGACAGTTGTGGTGATGTGCACTCAGTTCTTATCCATTTTGACACTTCTGTATCATTGAGCGAGCATACTTGTTTTTTGTTTCTTATACTGACTAGGAAATCTTTACTTTTCCTTCTATTTTCTATATCCAAAGAACTAGAACTAAATGAGCGTTCAAAAAGAGTTCACATTAATATCAAGAGTTCAAGACTCGGGAATGGAACTAAAAGGTAACCACAAAATCATAAGCCAAACACAATTGCTTTTGAAGCTGCAAAATTATGGAGAAGTGAAGGCAGTATCTTCAACAGCATTTTCACCTTCCAATATACGAATCATTTGCTTATCTTCTAAATGTTCCTGTTAAAAATAAGTTATGATGAAAAGCTGAAAGAATAAAAGGCATAGAAGTAATTAAGTAATTAAGGACTTACAGAAAGGCACGCTTTGTATTTCTGCCACTCGGAAACACATTCTTCTTTGTCGTATTGACCCTTGACGAATTTCTCAGTATACCACCTTCACAAATAATAATAATAATAATAATGAAATTAGGGTTTAAGGGAAAAAGGGGGAAAGAATGGAGAAAGAGTGGTAAGATTACCTGTGGAAGCAATTGTGATATGCGTCTCTAAGAAGAGCACAGGGAGAGGTTGAAGGTGAAGCCGGCTTAGAACCTCTCTTCTCTCTCATGGACGACGACGAAGACGAACCAACTGCGAACATACAAAATTCTAAAACAAAAACAAAAAACCAAACTAGTGTTGGAATAAAAATAAAACTATAAGGAATAACCCGATATTTGTTAAAATGACAAACAATGTGGTTTGATTTGAATATGTGCAATTTAATTTGAAACAATTTAAGATATCCAAAATGTAATTTTTTTATCATTAATATCACAATTTTTTTATATATGAATATTAATAATATAAATTGAATTAATGCAATATGTAAGATTAAAAATCAGCTCTCTCTCCTACGAGTCGTCATCTACAACCCTATTTTATAATTTTTATTCTCTTATGTCCATCAAAGATGAGTGATTTATGGTCACTTTTTGACATGAAACCACCCCTAAGATTATTTTTCCTCCTTCATTTTTATTTAAATAAGTGATTTTCAAATATATTTAGCTTTTTCCTTCATGATTTTGTCATTTTAATGTAAGTTGTTTTGCTTTTATGTCCTTGTTCGTGCATGATTTTGTTTTCATGTCCTATTATGGTGTTGTTCGGATCAAATTGCCATATCAACTTCGATCCAGTGTTCATTCAATCAATGACTCTGGTGTCGTTGACATTACAAATCCGAAGGCATGAATATTATAAACACGTGGATATAGTCATATTTGTAGCTTACATACTTTGTTGCTTTATGTTATTAACATAGATGTTATGAGTTTGTTTCTTTATGTTCTTTCAATTTTATATTACTTTTGATCCCACACACCATTTTGGAGTCAACTTTGATTACGTGTCAAAGTCACTAATAACTTGGGAGAGCACATGTTGACACATCAATAAATTCAATACGTCAACATGTGCTCTGCATCGTCATTGACGACTTGAACATCTCATCAAAATTGATCCTAAAATAGAATGGAGATCAAAAGTTAGAAAAAAAATAAACAAGGGAGAAAAAAAAGGCGAATTTTAAAATATGGATAGAAAAACTTAAGAAAAATGAAAATAAGACTACCAAAATTGCATTTAAATCTTAAAAAACAAATTATGATGAAAATTTCGTTTTGAGTTTGGTTTATTTTTAGAAAACACATCCAATTGTTTTCAAAAATATTTAGTTTTTTTTTAGTTTTTTATTTTTTTAATCGGTTACAGTTTTATTTTGGATCGGTCTTACCTAGGAATAATCCTACTCCCTTCAACCCTAATTATTTGCAGAAAAAAATTAATTTTACAATTAAATGCATTTTTTTTTACTTCTTGTTAAAAAATATACTCCATTCTGATATTATATGCAAACATATATTAATTTTTCATATTTATAGATGATTAATGTATTTCACTTGTAATATAGACTACGTATATACACCATCCGGTTATTATTATAAACACAAATTTAAATTCTAAGTTCATTCAATAAAGAGAAAAGATACACAGACACCCCATAATTCCATCCACCTTCTATCACTGCCCATGTGGCATTAATTTTTTGTCTCATCCACCAAAAAAATTAAAAACAAAAAAATAGGACAGTCACTTTCTCTCACATCTGTCTCTCTGTTACATCTTTTTTCTCGGGTAGCACTTCAGTGCCTTTGCCTTCGTTGTCTTTAGGTGTCTTTGTTAATTTTTGTTCATATCTTTCTCTTAAGCATTCATTCTCTCTCATCTAAATAATTTATTTTAATCATTCATCCAACATTCTCTCTCATAAAAAATGAACTAAAGATACCAAAAACAAAGGCACCGAAGTGCCATCCCTTTTTCTCCCTCTCTCTCACTCTTCAACCCCCTGTCTCTTTTTCTCTCTTCTCCCTCAATACTTTCTTTTTGTTGCCTATGTTGCCGTCGTTCCCACCTCTGTATGCATCTTTGAAAATGTTTTTGTTGGATTTAAATGTTTTTGTTGGATTTATTTAAAAAGGTTGTTGTTATTGTGTTTTGGAGGAGTGTGAGGCAGAGATAATAGATCCCGAGAAGAGAGAGGGTGAGGATGGCAACGACGTCGGCGAGGGTGGCGACGACAGTGGTGGATCTAAGGGTCGAGATGATGACGACGGTTGTGAGATCTGAGTCTTTGGACGGTGACGACAGTGGTGGTGGTGGTGGTGGTAAGATTGAGGTTGAAGAAGGCGAAGGACGGTGGTTGGATAAATGACAAAGGTTGAAGAGAACTAGATGTTGAATGAGAGAGACAATTTTTTTTGAAAGAGTGGACTTTTTTTTTGTTGAGCTGGCTTTTTTTATACTTTATTGTGACAAGTGGGAGGGTGTAGGAGACCACGTAAGGGTGTTTACCTATCAGCTCTCTTCGGCAAATGATGTATATGGTCTATAATAAAGACTACAGACATCATTAATTAAATGAACATATAATGTAAAATTTTGCTTATATTAGTGACCGGAGGATGTATACATTATATATTAATTTATTCAACGAAACAAAAAATATTTCTTTCATCAGGAAGAAATATGTGCTGCTGAAAGGGATGTGGGAAACTTTGTAATAGGTCCTAATGTTAGTCATGGGGGGGATATTGATATGCATGTATTTGATGATTCTTTAGGTGATGAACATATTGTAACGGCAGGCCCTGATGCTCAGGCCTGCCTAGATAAATGACTCTAGTGGCGTGGAATTGTCGGGTGTAGGTAGCCCGAGTACAATTCCCGACCTTAAGTACCTAATCCGGCACTACAATCCGGATCTTTTATTCTTAAGTGAGACTCTAGCTCACCGAAATAAAATTGAAGAACTTCGTGTTTTGCTTGGTTACGATGCTTGTTTTCACGTTGACCGCACCGGAAGAGCCGGGGGTCTAGCTTAACTTCTTTGAATTGTCATCTTGTTAACTTTTCAAATAATCACATCACTGTTGAAATTGTTGACTCTATTTTGGGTGCTTGGCGCCTTACGGGCTATTATGGCTTTCCTAATGGCGGTCGTCGGCTAGCCGCTTGGAATTTTCTCCGACAACTTTCTACTCAATTTTCAGGTCCGTGGTGTATTTTTGGTGATTTTAACGATATCTTGGACGCAAGTGAGAAACGGGGGCGCACCATACGGCCTCCTTGGCTCATAAACGGCTTTCGTCGAGCTGTTTCTGATTCAGGTTTATCTGATGTTCCGATCGAAGGATATCCGTACACTTGGTTCAAAAGTCTAGGCACTTCGCATGCGGTGGAGGAAAGGTTAGATCGCACACTTGGTAATAATTTATGGTTTGATATGTTTCCAAATGCATTTGTTGAGACTCTTGTGGCACCTGCTTCCGATCATTATCCTATACTTGTAAATGTTGCGCCTACACCCCGGCCTCATGTGCATAAAAGATTTTTTCGTTACGAAAATGCATGGCAACTTGAACCGGGGTTCAAGGAGCTAGTTACTAATTCTTGGCAGGACCATTCGGCAAGCACCCTTATGCCTAAACTATCATCTTGTGCGGACGATATATGGGTGTGGAAGAAGCATCACTGTCATAAATTGAGAACAGACATAGAGGACTGCCGCAAACAGTTGCAAGCTACACGGCTGCAGGCTTCTGGCGAGGACCAATTTCGCATGCTTGAGCTTCGGAAACGTATGCAGCGTCTGCTATCCCAAGAGGACGCTTACTGGCGCCAACGGGCTAAAGCTCACTGGTATAGGGATGGCGACAGGAACACCAAATTTTTTCATGCATCGGCAACATCTCGAAAGAAGGTAAATCGCATACTATCCCTTGATGATGACGCAGGTAATAAGATTACTAGTGTACAAGGTCTGCAAGACGTATCGCGGAATTATTTTGTGACTATTTTTCAACAGCAGGCTAGTGATTTTTCTTCTGTCATAAATGTTATTCATCCGTCTATCTCTGTTAATGATAATGATTTACTCATGGCACCTTTTACGAAAGCCGAGTTCCGAGATGCTATCTTCTCCATGCATCCGGACAAGTGCTCCGGCCCTGACGGGTATAGTCCGGGCTTCTATCAACATTTCTGGCATTTATGCGGTGATGACATTTTTAAAGAGTGTTGTGGTTGGTTGGATACATGCCAATTTCCCCCTGATTTAAATATTACTAATATTGCACTTATTCCCAAAGGTTCTTCGCAGGTTAGCATGAAAGATTGGCGGCCAATAGCTTTGTGCAATGTTTTGTACAAAATTATATCTAAAGTTTTAGCAAACAGGTTGAAGAATGTATTGTCTCAGTGCATCTCTGATAATCAATCCGCTTTTGTTCCCGGCCGCTCCATTCTCGACAACGCTATGGTAGCAATAGAGGTTCTACACTTCATGAAAGCTAAGACACGCGGGGAGGATCGGTATGTTGCTCTCAAACTTGACATTAGCAAAGCGTATGACCGTATGGACTGGAACTATTTAATGGCTGTTTTACATAAAATGGGTTTTCACCATCGTTGGATTCACTGGATGCGCATGTGTATCGAATCCGTCGATTATTCTGTACTTGTCAACGGTGAGCAGGTTGGCCCTATCATTCCAGGACGTGGTCTCCGACAAGGGGATCCTCTTTCCCCTTATCTTTTTATTATTTGTGCGGAGGGGCTCTCCTCGCTCATTCGCGATGCTGAAACCCGTGGCACCCTTACGGGAACAAAGGTCTGTCGCCAAGGACCTTCAGTTACTCATCTTTTGTTCGCTGATGATTGTTTTCTTTTTTTCAAAGCTACTGAGGAACACGCACATGTCATGAAGAATATTTTATCCACTTACGAGTTAGTCTCGGGACAAGCGATTAGCTTGCCGAAGTCTGAAATTTATTGCAATCGTAATGTTCCTATCGCCCTTAAAAACACCATCACCAATATTCTTGGCGTTCAAGTTGTATTGGGTACGGGTAAATACCTGGGCCTTCCGTCTATGATAGGTCGAGACCGTAAAGCTACATTTGCGTATATTAAGGATCGGGTTTGGCATAAAATCAATTCCTGGAGTGGCAAATGTCTCTCGAAAGCGGGTCGTGAGGTAATGATAAAATCTGTTTTGCAATCTATTCCTACTTATGTAATGAGTATCTTTCAGCTGC
>Ga0315915_1000701_pt1 | contig 36541 bp, 38 predicted proteins | sample MpolbnodulesMG_FD_207738 | JGI IMG/M metagenome (GOLD analysis project Ga0315915, IMG submission 207738) | Medicago polymorpha root nodule microbial communities from Los Angeles, California, United States - branched nodules | ecosystem: Host-associated > Plants > Roots > Nodule | place: USA...
ATACGCGGCGGTCGCAAGCGGATACGTGACGCGCTCTACATGGCGGCGCTCACAGCCAGCCGTATGCCCCGTGCTTTTAAGTCCCATGCTGACCAAATGAAGGAGGCAGGCAAGCCCTTCAAGGTCGCCATCATTGCGCTTGCCCGCAAATTGCTCGCCATCGCAAACGCCATCATCAGGGACAAAACAACCTTCCGACGAACCACCTGACAAACACAGTTGCCAGCCGGCCCAAGTCCTCGGGCTGGAAAACCCTTCCTGATCAGCCTAGCAACCGGGCGAGAAATATCACGTAAACGGCATAGCCCGCATTGGCGAGAATGAGGCAGAGGCAGGCGAAGGAGCCGAGATCCTTGGCGTTCCTGCCCATCTCGGAGATCTCCGGCGAGACGCGATCGACGATCTCCTCAATCGCGGTATTAATCGCTTCGAAGGCCATCATCAGCAGAAACAGGATCGCCATGGCGACATATTGGAACAGGTTCGCGCCGACGGTCGCGAACGCGGCCATCGCGACGGCAAAGGCGATGAGTTCGTGGCGGAATGCCGCCTCTCCGATCAGACGCCTGGCACCGCCGAAGGAGTAGCTGGCCGCAGCAAACAGGTGCCGAAATCCGGTATGCTTGGTAACCGGCCCGGCAGCGCCTTTGCGGGGGTTGGTGTTCTTGGCGTCCATTTCGTCTCGCGAGTTGAGAAAGCGAACAGCTTCGACGTTCCGATTAAGGCGAATCCAAGGCGGCACCATGAGGATAGCATGCAGGCCGGGCAATCGACAGCAAACGGGTAACGCGTCTCGGGCCTACTCCCTATGCTACACCTTGTTACTGACGCCAGCCTGCGCAAAGGTCGCCATGCCGCTGTGGCACGCCGCCGCCGCTTTGACGATACCCGCTGCAAGGGCCGCACCTGTGCCTTCGCCAAGCCGCATCCCGAGGGCCAGGAGCGGGGTCTTGCCGAGCTTCTCGATCGCGCGCATGTGGCCGGGCTCACTTGAAACGTGCCCGATGAGGCAATGGTCGAGCGCGGCCGGATTGGCGGCCTTGAGGATCGCCGCGGCTGCGGTTGCGACATAACCGTCGATGATGACGGGTACCTTTTGCATGCGCGCCGCGAGAATGGCGCCCGCCATGGCCGCGATTTCGCGGCCGCCAAGCCGGCGCATGACTTCCAGCGGATCGGACAAGTGGTCGCGGTGCAGTGCCACGGCCTTTTTCACCGCCGCAATCTTGCGCTTGAGAACCTCTCCTTCCGAGCCGGTTCCCGGCCCCACCCATTCCTCGGCAGTGCCGCCGTAAAGGCCGAGATTGATGGCTGCTGCGATCGTTGTATTGCCAATTCCCATCTCGCCGATGCAAAGCAGGTCCGTGCCGCCGGCGATGGCCTCCATGCCGAAGGCCATGGTAGCGGCGCAATCACGCTCGGACAGAGCGGGTTCTTCGGTGATATCGCCGGTCGGGTAATCAAGGGCCAGATCGAAGACTTTGAGGCCGAGATCATGCGCTACGCAGATCTGGTTGATGGCAGCCCCACCGGCGGCGAAGTTCTCGACCATCTGCGCGGTGACCGAAGCCGGAAACGGCGTCACTCCCTGACGGGTCACGCCGTGGTTGCCGGCGAAAATCGCCACGAGCGGCCTGTTGACGGCCGGCGGGCGGCCCGTCCAGGCGGCAAGCCAGAATGCGATTTCCTCCAGGCGCCCCAGTGCGCCGGGCGGCTTCGTCAATTGCCCGTCCCGCTCGCGTGCGGCAACGAGTGCCGCCGTATCGGGGCCAGGCAGGTTGCGCAGTAACGCGCGAAAATCATCAAACGGCAGGCCGCTGGCGCTCATGGACAATCCTTGCGATGTGAACTCGTTCCGGGCTCGTCATAGAGCGTGAGGGCGCGTGCGGCAACGGCATTTGCGCCATTTGCCGTCGTCTCGCATGATCTCGGGAATGCCCGGCGATTCGGGATGCGGGAGACGAGATGACGGAAATTCGAGAGTTCTGGGACGACGTCGCACGGTCGGTCGCCTTCTTGAGCCGCATCCCCGTGCCGGATCGGCATTTCCGCGGCCATGACGGCGGACTCGGCCGCGCCGTGCGCGCCTTCCCGCTTGCGGGCATTCTGATCGCCCTCCCCGCCGCCGTGACGGCGGTCCTTCTGGGCGCTATTCACGCGAGCTCGCTCTTCACCGCCTTCTTGATCGTCGCCGCCCAGGCGACGGTCACGGGCGCCTTGCACGAGGACGGCCTTGCGGACACGGCCGATGGTTTCGGCGGCGGGCGCGACCGCGAAAGCGCGCTGGAGATCATGAAAGACAGCCGGATCGGCACCTATGGCGCGGTCGCCCTTATTCTTTCCTTCGGAATTCGCGTCTCGGCTCTTGCCGCCTTTCTGCCGCTGCTGACGCCGACAGGCGGCGGAGTTGCGCTGCTTGCTACCGCCGCGCTCAGCCGCGCCGCGATGGTCTGGCACTGGTCCCGCCTCCCGCCTGCCCGCCGCGACGGTGTGGCCGCGGCTGTGGGGGCTCCCGAGGTGCCAGCGACGTCAGTGGCACTCGGCTCCGGGGTCATCCTCGCCCTTGTGCTGTTCTTTCTGTCCGGCATCCCGACCGTCGCCGTCCTGCTTTCGTTCGGTGCCTTCGTGCTTGCCGTCCTCAGCTTTACCCGGATCGCATCACGCAAGCTCGGCGGCCATACCGGCGACACCATCGGCGCCACCCAGCAACTGACGGAAGTCGCCGTTCTGGGCGCTCTTGCACTGGCGATCTGAAAGGCCGATATATTCAACGAAACAGAGCAGAGCATTATCCGGACCATGGAATCTCCCTGCATTCTAGTCTGCACGATCGACGACAGGACCGGTTACTGTTTCGGCTGCGGCCGCACGCGCGACGAAATCGGCTCCTGGACACTGTATTCCGACGCCGAACGGCACGGCATCATGCAGGCCCTGCCGGCGCGACTGGAAACCGTCGAGCGTAAACCGCGGCGGGAAACGCGTCGGACTCGTATCGCGCGGGAACGAAACGGCGCATGAACCGGCTGATTCTCCTCCTGGCAATTCTCGGCATCGGCCTCGTGCTCCTGATCCTCAATCACGATTCCGGCCGGACGTTCGGCATGAACAATGACGATTTCGGGCAGCTCGTGGCTCTCGGCGCCCTTGCCACGCTTTTTGCGGCCGGCATTGTCAGAAGCCGCCGCACGCTCGGCGAGGGATTGACCCAGATTGCGATCTGGATCCTGATCGCGGTGGTTCTGGTTGGGATTTACGTCTACCGGTTTGACCTTCGGTCCGTTGGCGAACGGGTGCTGGCCGGCCTTATGCCTGGCCGGGCGATGGTCATCACCGACAGCGAGGGCCAGCAGGAGGTGGTGCTTCACAAGCGGATCGACGGCCACTTCGCCGCAGATGCGACGATCAACGGGCACGACGTCAGCATGCTTGTAGACACCGGCGCGAGCAGCATCGTGCTTACCCATGAAGACGCTGCGAAGGTCGGTATCGACGTCGCAGGTCTCGGCTACACGATAACTGTCATGACCGCGAACGGACCGGCGCTCGCCGCCCCGGTCACCCTGCCGGAGATCGCCATAGGGCCGATCCGGCGGACGAATATTCGCGGCATGGTCGCGGCCGAAGGGCGGCTTGACAGCAGCCTGCTCGGCATGAGTTTTCTGTCGACGCTCGATTTCCTGCAGATGCGCAGCGACGAACTGCGGCTCAGGGATTAGCGCGTAGTCAACTGCGCAGCTTGTATCCGGTGCGAAAAATCCACGTCAGAGCGGACATACACAGAGCGAGAAAGACGAGGATGATCGCCGCGCTGGCGAGCGGATTGACGTCGGAAATCTCGAAGAAGCTCCAGCGAAATCCACTGATCAGATAGAGAACCGGATTGAAGTGGCTTACTGCCCGCCAGAATGGCGGCAGCATATCGATCGAGTAGAAGCTGCCGCCGAGAAAGACGAGCGGCGGAATCACCAGCATCGGGATGAGATTCAACTGCTCGAAGTCCTTCGCCCATATGCCGATGAGGAAGCCAAACAGGCTGAAGGTCACCGCGGTCAGAACAAAGAAGAAGAGCATCACGAAGGGATGGGCGATGCTGAGATCCACGAACAGCGAGGCGGTGATGAGGATGATCGTACCGATCATCAATCCCTTCGTGGCCGCCGCCCCGACATAACCGAGCACGATTTCCAGCATGGATATCGGTGACGAAAGCACCTCATAGATGGTGCCCGTGAATTTCGGGAAATAGATGCCGAAGGAACCGTTGCCGATGCATTGGGTCAACAAGGTCAGCATCATGAGACCGGGCGTGATGAAGGCGCCGTAAGAAATTCCGTCTATCTCCTGGATGCGCGTGCCGATGGCAGCACCAAAGACGATGAAGTAAAGCGAGGTGGAGATGACCGGCGACACCACGCTTTGAAGGAGCGTGCGTCGCGTGCGCGCCATTTCGAAGAAATAGATCGATTTGACTGCCTCGATGTTCATCGCCCCGCCTCCACGATTTCAACGAAGATATCCTCGAGCGAACTCTGTCTCGTGGAAATGTCTTTGAGCCTCAAGCCCGCCTCGGCCATTGCTGCGAGCAGCGCCGTGATTCCCGTCCGTTCCGCGCTCGTGTCGTATTCATAGATCAGACGCTCGCCATCGCCTTCGAGCCGCAAATCGTAGGAAGCGAGCGAATCGGGCACAGTCTCAAGCGGCTGAGTAAGCTCTACGCGCAACTGCTTGCGTCCGAGTTTCGTCATCAGCGCCTTCTTATCCTCTACCAGTAGTATTTCGCCGCTGTTGATCACGGCGATCCGGTCGGCGATCTCCTCGGCTTCTTCGATATAATGCGTCGTGAGAATGATGGTCACGCCCGAGGCGCGCAGCCGTTCGACCACCTCCCACATGCTCTTTCGCAGACTGACGTCGACGCCCGCCGTCGGCTCGTCGAGGAACAGGACGCGCGGCTCGTGGGAGAGCGCCTTGGCAATCAGCACGCGCCGCTTCATGCCGCCCGAAAGCTCGCGCAGCGTGCTGTCCTTCTTGCTCCAGAGCGACAGGTCCTTCAGCACCTTTTCGATATGCTCAGGGTCCGGCTTCTTGCCATGAAGCCCGCGTGAGAAGGTAACCGTGTTCCATACCGTCTCGAAGGCATCGGTTGTCAGTTCCTGCGGCACCAGGCCGATCATCGCCCGCGTCTGGCGAAAATCGCGCACCACGTCGTGACCGCCGACGGTAACTTTGCCGCCCGTCGCATTGACGATACCGCAGACAATGGAGATGAGCGTCGTCTTGCCAGCGCCGTTCGGACCAAGAAGCGCGAGAATCTCACCCTCTTCGATATCGAGGCTGACGCCCTTCAGAGCCTCGAAACCCGAGGCATAGGTTTTCGAAAGATTGGAGACGGAAACGATTGGCGCCATGAAACATATCCGGGAAAAGGTACAAAGTCGGCAGGGTGCTGCTCTATATGGGCCGATTCACACGGATTTGCAGCCCGTCCGATCCAAATTTAGGTTGACACTTTGTCAACGGAGCTGCCTCGGCGGCCTTTTCCGGTGCCGGAAAAGGCCCAGCGGAGGTCGGGGGGACCGCTCATCGGCCGCCCCCCTGGCGGCAGAAAATCTCATATAGCGCCGTGACCAGCCTCACGGCTTTGTCCTCGGCGAGCCGATAGAATATCTGTTTCGCGTCGCGTCGCGTCGCCACGATGCCGGCCTCTCGCAGCACCGTCAATTGTTGCGACAAGGACGGTTGTCGGATACCGAGCATCTCTTCCAACTGCCCGACCGAGTGTTCGCCTTCGATAAGGGTGCACAGGATCATCAGCCGGTTCTCGTTTGCAACCGCCTTGAGCAGTGCCGCGGCCTCGTCGGCCCGCTCTCTCATGCAAGGGCGAATGTTCCGGAATTTGGTAATCGTTCCCATGACAGGACCTCAGCCCCACGCCGCTCCCTTGAGCGCGTTCAGTGGAAACTTCAGGTAACGGGCGCCGTTGGCCTCCGGTTCCGGCAGGCGGCCGCCGCAAATGTTGACCTGCAGCGCGTGAAGGATCAGCTTGGGCATCGGCAGCGTCCTGTCACGCGCCTCGCGCAACGCGACGAAAGCCTCTTCGGTCATGCCGACAACATGGGAATTGCGGCTCTTCTCCTCGTACACCGTGCTTTCCCACCGCGGCTCTCGCCCGTTCGGCCGATAGTCATGACCGGTGAAGATCCGGGTTTCATCCGGCAATGCGAGAATGGTATTTATGGAGCGCCACAATTGCCGGGCGTCTCCTCCGGGGAAATCGGCACGCGCGGTGCCGCTGTCCGGCATGAAGATCGTATCGTGCACGAACGCCGCATCGCCGATGACATAGGTTATCGAAGCAAGCGTGTGGCCCGGTGAGTAGATCACGCGACCTTCGAGCGAACCGAGGGAAAACTGCTCTCCGTCCGCAAAAAGATGATCCCATTGCGAGCCATCCGTTGCAAGCTCCGGCCAGTTGTAGATCCCTTTCCAGAGGTTCTGGACGCGGACCACCTCGCAGCCGATACCGGTCGGCGCCCGCGTCATTTCCTTCAAATATGCGGCAGCAGAAAAATGGTCCGCATGGGGATGAGTGTCGAGGATCCACTCGACCGTCAGCTCGTTCCTTTTGACATGATCGAGGATGAGCTCCGCCTGCCGGGTCTCGATCGATCCCGACTTCTCGTCGAAATCGAGCACCGGGTCGATGATCGCACAGCGCCTCGTCACCGGATCTGCAACGACGTATTGGATGCTTCCCGAGCGCGCTTCATAGAAGCCTTTGACGCTTGGTCGTGCCGCTGCATCTGCAGCCATGATCGGTCTCCATTATAAGTATACGATAAAATATAATGAATGTCGTTTTTGCTGCTAAGTTTCGTCTATCCGGCCATTGTCCGGCCACGAAACGAAATCCTAGCGCACCGCTCCACTAACGGCTAACACCTAATCTGGCCTGCCGGTCCTCACCTCGGCCCGCCTAGTCGCAATGCCGGTAACCGGTTTTGCGCGTCCTTAAATCGAAGTGGAAATGATCCTTGTGGAAAGGATCGCTTCCAGGACCAAGGACCGTATTGAAATACTTGCAGCTATCGGAGCGTACGGCCTTCAACAGGCCCCTCTCGCGAAAGGCGAAGAGACCTTTCCGGCGGACATCGATTTCCTTGCCGTTCTTCAGCACGAATTTGCCGACATCGATCGCATTTCCGCGCGAATGTTCCGACATGGGATTACCGCGCCGGGAGTTCATCGTCCGGCAGGAATAGCCGCCGAGCGGCTTGATCGTCTTCACTCCCGACCAGTAACGGTAGCGCGACGATGGCGCGAGCTCGTACTTCACCCATTTGGCGAATGCTTCGGTCACCTGGCAGTTGAGCTTCACCGCGGGCTTGACGGCGATATCGCCGGAAAGGCCGCTGAGTTCGATCGGGTAATCGATACCGCAGGACGGTCCGTTGTAGATTTGCGGTACGTCACGGAATATGACGCCGAGCTGTTTCAACCGTTGCCGGCAGGCGACCTCCGGACCCGGCATTGCGCCGGCATGTGACGGCGCGGAAAGCGGGCTGCGGGCGCGGGGTATGAAAGCGACCTGCTGTGATTCCTCGGCAGGCGCCGACCGTTGCGGCGCGAGAGCGCGCCCACTTTTGGCTTCCACGGCCGAATTCTTTGCCGGTGTCAGAGGCGGCAGGTCGGGATCGAAGCCGGGGTTCGTCTCGACCGCCGGTGCTGCCGGCTCCGGCGTTCCGGCAAGCTGGCGGACATCGCCCTCGCCGATTCCGGCCACGACCGGCTGCGTTGTATTCCCTTCCGCGATTTCACGCGACTGCTCCTGCGCCAGCCCAACGACAGGTTCGACGCCAAGCATGGCGTCCATGTTCACACCTTCGGGCGGAACTGCGCTGCTGGCCGCCGGCGTAACAGAGGTCTGACTGGCTATCGCGACGGGTCCTTCAGCGGGATAGGCAGCAACCTTCTGCTCCGGCATCGCAACCGGGGCCGGGCTGATTGCGCCGACACGGGCGCCCCCGTCGATTCTAGCCGGGGGTGCAAGCACGTCCGTGGTGCAGGCAACGAGCGGAATGGACAATAGCAGCGCCGCCAGGGGACGATGGAGAAGAGAAACATACGCCATACTGATTGCCGCCTTCATCCATGACAAAGCTCCCGCCTTGTCGCTCCGCCGCCTGCCCAAAGCCGAGAGTGACCGTGCGAGATGTCGCCAAGCGGGCGCGCGGTCGACAAAGTCGGCTTCGCGAAGCAATTTAAGCAAACGTGGTAAATGAAGCCTTTCCGGCATCGCCCAAATCGGGAATGCAAAAGACAAGGCCCGCATCCTCGCGAATGCGGACCTCGGCTTTGAGAGCCTTTCCGAATTTCAGGAATCGATCACGTTCATGTTCTTAAGGTCGATCCGACCCGACAACATCGTGATCTATCGGCATTCGCCCGGATGGATCACGCGGAAACCATCCGCTCCTGCCTCGCAGGCATTCGGGAACGTTCTCGTACCCCTGCCACGCTGGCCGCAGACCGGTGCGAATTCCCGCGTGCAGAACTGCGGCTGCTGCGGGCGGTCATCCTCCCGGCGGCATTCGCCGGGGGCGACGACGCGGAAACCTTCGGCACGCGCAATGCACGAATTCGGGAAGGTCTGCCTTCTCGGGCCGCGCTGGCCGCAAACCGGAGAAAACTCACGCGTGCAGACCTGCTCCTCCGGCGGACGAGAGGCCGGCCGGCATTCGCCCCGATGGACGATGCGGAAGCCATCTGCGCGTGCCTGGCAGGCATTGGGGAAGGTCCGCGTGCGATTGCCGCGTTCGCCGCAGACCGGCGCAAACTCCATCGTGCACATTTGCGGGCCCGGCGGGCCGATCGGCCCGGGGCCGGGGCGCTCGTCGACGACAACGGTGCAGGCCGAAAGGAACCCCGCGGCGAGCACGAAAAGGGCGGCCGACTTCATGATCAAACGCTTTAAAGGCAACACGGCACTCTCCTTTGAACGGCATCTCGTTGGCCTGAGCGGTGTGCGAAAGCCCATCCTCCCGTCGGCTCATCTCGCCTGTTTTCGGCCATGCGTCAACTCCCGCGAGATGCGCATTCTTCACATACCACCGATAGGAGCAGGCATACCCCCCGCCTTATCGATCGGGCGAGGAGCCCGCGCGTCTTTCGACGCCGGGCTCCTCAACGATACAATGCTGATGGGGCGTTAGGCTGCTCTGCCATATGCCGGCTGCGCGCCCTCCTGCAGCCGGAACTGTCCGAGCAGCGCCTTCAACTCGCGGCTTTCCTGCGCCAGCGTCTGGCTTGCCGCGGTCGTCTCCTCGACCATGGCCGCATTCTGCTGCGTCATCTGATCCATGCTGTTGACGGCTGTGTTTACCTCCTGCAGTCCGGTTGCCTGTTCCCGAGCCGCGGTTGCGATGGAAGCCACCTGTTCATTGACGCGGTTGACCAGGGACTCGATCTCCATCAGCGCGTCGCCCGTCGAGCGGACGAGTTCGACGCCGGCACCGACCTCCTTGACCGAAGTGGCTATCAGGTCCTTGATTTCCTTTGCCGCGCCGGCCGAGCGTTGTGCGAGCTCGCGAACCTCCTGGGCAACGACCGCGAAGCCGCGTCCGGCTTCCCCTGCCCGCGCCGCCTCGACGCCTGCATTGAGCGCGAGCAGGTTCGTCTGGAAGGCGATCTCGTCGATCACCCCGATGATCTGGCTGATCCGGCTGGACGACGCTTCGATCCGCCCCATGGCATCGATCGCATTGCGGACGATGCCGCCGGATTTCGCGGCACTCGCCTTCGTCTCGTCTACCATGTCGCGCGCTTCATGGGCGCGGTCCGACGCATGGCGTACGGTGGAGGTTATCTCATCAAGTGCGGCTGCCGTTTCCTCAAGAGCCGCCGCCTGCTGCTCCGTACGGCGCGACAGGTTGTTGGCCGCTTCCGAGATATCGGCGGCGCTGCCATGGACGATTTCGGTCGATTGGGAGATCGCGCCAATGACGTCGCGAAGCGCCGCGGCGGCCGTGTTGAAGTCGTCCTTGAGCTTGGTGTATTCCGGCGCGATCCGCGCGACCTCGGCGGTCAGGTCGCCGCTTGCCAGCCGCTCCAGAGCCGCCCCGAGTGTCTCCATCGCCTCGGCCTGGATCGCGGCAGTCTTTCGCTGGAGCTCTTCATTGCCGCGCCGTTCGGAATCCAGACGGTCCTGCTGTTCCGCCTCGCGCGAACGAAGCTCTAATCGCTCCTTGACCGAGTCGCGCAACACGACCAGCACCTTCGCCATCTGCCCGATCTCGTCGGCGCGATCGGTTTCCGGAACATCCAGGGAAAGGTTCTCGTCCGCGATCGCCCGCATCGAGATCTTCAGCTTTTCGATGGGCCGGACCACGCTGCGCACGATAGCCAATGCCGCCATGAGGATCGCAAGCGCGGCCGCGGCCAGAATGCCGGCCATCTGCCATGCGCGCTCGCGGAACATGGCGGCGAGATCGTCGGCGTAAACACCGGTACCGACCACCCATCCCCAGGGCTCGAAACCGGCCACATGCGAATACTTAAGCACAGGCTCGTCCGCGCCGGGCTTCGGCCAGTAATAGTCGACGAAGCCCTTTCCATGTGCTTCAACCGTCTTCACGAACTCAACGAACAGGAACTTGCCGTTTGGATCCTTGTTCTGCGTCAGGTCGGCGCCATCGAGTTCAGGTTTAATGGGATGCATCACCATTGTCGGATGCATATCGTTCACCCAGAAATAGCCGCTTTCCTGATAGCGCATAGCCCTGACCGCCTCCAGGGCGCGGCTCTGTGCTTCTTTGCGCGACACCCTTCCGGCCTTTTCCTGGCCGTGATAGGCATTGAACACTGTGATTGCGTTCTCGTTCATCGCCGCGAGCATGGCCTTCCGCTCGGCGACCAGCCTGTCCTGCGCCTGAACCAGTCCGAAGGTCAGCGCCGCCGCCATCGTCAGCAGCGCAAACGCCACCAGCGCGTAAAGACGCGCCGAAATCCGAATTCTTCTCATCCCCTGCCTCCATTCCGAGGCGTGCAGATTATAAGTAGCTATTTGCAAAGCTCCTAACAAACGATCACTAGATTTGAGGATGCTCGAATTAACGAAGAAACCACCACGCGCCCTGCCTTCACGTTTCAGCGTGGAATTGTTCCGAGTGCCCTTTGCTCGCGCCGGAGCGGTGCGCTAAAGCTTTTGTCGCAACAGGGAGACAGGGCCGAATGACCGCAGCGAACAAGCCGAACGGCGAACTGACCTTGCGCACGCTCGCAATGCCCGGGGACGCCAATGCCGCCGGCGACATCTTCGGCGGCTGGGTCATGGCGCAGATGGACCTTTCCTGCGGCATACGGGCCGCCGAACGCGCCAGGGGGCGCGTGGTGACTGCGGCCGTGAAGGAAATGGCCTTTGCGTTGCCGGTGAAGATCGGCGACACGCTCTGCATCTATACCGATATCATCAAGGTCGGCCGGACGTCGATGACGCTGAAGGTCGAGGCTTGGGCACAGCGTTACCTCTCGCAGGTCATGGACAAGGTCACGGATGCGATCTTCGTGATGGTCGCGCTCGACTCGTCCGGCAAGCCGACGCCGGTTCCTGCCGAGGAATAGGGGCCGAGTGCATGGAGCACGTACAGCCCGATCCAGCGATCTTTTCTCATATTCGCGTCGTCATGGGCATGGTGATCAGCCTGTCGCTCGCGCGGCTCCTCAGCGGCATCGCGCTTTTCGTACAGCATCCGGGCAAGACGAAGGTCTACTGGATCCATCTCGGCTGGGTGCTGTTCATGTTCGTCTTCCTCGTCCATTTTTGGTGGTGGGAATATCACCTGCATTCGCTGGCGGTGATCGACGTAAGCGTCTACCTGTTCGTCATTCTTTATTGCTGCGTCTTCTTTCTGCTCTGCGTATTCCTCTTCCCGACGACCCTCGACGACTATAGCGGCTACGAACATTATTTCATGTCCAGGCGAGCCTGGTTCTTTGGCTTTCTCGCCCTCGCATTTGCTGTAGACCTCATCGACACCGCCCTGAAGGGCAAGGCCTATTTCCATTCGTTCGGTGTGGAATATCCGCTGCGCAACGCGGCCTATATCGCCCTCTGCGTCATTGCCGCGGCGACACCGAACCGCCGTTTCCATGCAATCTTTCTGGTGGGCGCCGTTCTCTACCAGCTCACATGGATGTATCGCGCCTTCGACCTCCTCGATTAAGATACTAAGTGCGGAATTACCCCTTCACGGAGATGTCTCATCCCTTGAAAATGAAGGACGCCCCGAGTGCGATCAGCGCGAATCCGATGAGCTGATGCCAACCGATCGGCTCCTTCAGCCAGAAAATCGAGAAGAGGACGAAAATCGTGAGCGTGATCACCTCCTGCATCGTCTTCAGCTGCGCCGCCGAATAAACCGCGTGCCCGATCCGGTTCGCCGGCACTGCCAGCCAATATTCGAAGAAGGCGATCCCCCAGCTTGCGACGATGACGATATAGAGCGGCGACGAAGTGAACTTGAGGTGGCCATACCAGGCGAAGGTCATGAAGACATTGGAGAGCAGCAGCAGGACGATGGGCCAGACATAGGCGGGGTTGACGGCAAATGGCATCGGAAACCTCGGGAGAGCGCGAATCAATAGCTGAGAATGACCACGGGAAATATCGGCCGCAAGAGCTTCGATGGCCACTACCACGTCTTCGACCCGCCGAAAAACCGGCCGTCACGTTTCCCTTTTGTACTCGTTCCCCCTTCACTTTCGACCTGACTCTGTCCATATTCCCGGCATGGCCCGATCACCAAAAAACGCACCGAAGAAATCCCCCGCACCCGACGGTTTCGAAGAAGCACCGCAGGCGCCGCTTTCCGGCACGCCGCTCTCCGGCAACGTCTCCGACTGGGTGAAGCAGCTCGAGTCGGAGGCGGAAGCGAGCACTTTCGAAAGCCGGCGCGAAGTTGCCTCCAAGGCCGGCAGGCATCGGAAGAAGGTGGAGATCTCCGCGTCGAAATCCGCCCGCGGCACATCGATGGGCGGAACGACCGATCCGAAAACGCGCGCGGCTGCCGGGCTCAATCCGGTGGCCGGCCTCGATGTGTCGCTGGAGGATGCGGACAAGCTTACCTCGGGCTCCGGCGTCACGGCCACCGTGGAGGCGCTTGCGAAGCTGATCGAAAGTGGCAATCCGCTTTTCAAGGACGGCAAGCTCTGGACGCCGCACCGCCCAGCCCGGCCCGACAAGTCTGAAGGTGGCATCGCCATCCGGATGCAATCGGATTACGAGCCCGCCGGAGACCAGCCCACCGCGATCGCAGACCTGGTCGGCGGCCTCGCTTCGGGTGAGCGCAATCAGGTACTGCTCGGCGTCACCGGTTCGGGTAAGACGTTCACGATGGCAAAGGTCATCGAAGCCACGCAACGGCCGGCAGTCATCCTTGCGCCGAACAAGACGCTCGCAGCCCAGCTCTATTCCGAGTTCAAGAACTTCTTCCCGGATAATGCGGTCGAATATTTCGTCTCCTACTACGACTATTATCAGCCGGAGGCCTACGTTCCACGATCCGATACCTATATCGAGAAGGAATCCTCGATCAACGAGCAGATCGACCGGATGCGCCACTCGGCGACGCGTTCGCTGCTCGAGCGCGACGACGTCATCATTGTTGCCTCGGTCTCCTGCATCTACGGTATCGGTTCGGTCGAGACCTATACGGCAATGACTTTTCAGATGAGCGTCGGCGACCGGTTGGATCAGCGGCAGTTGCTCGCCGACCTCGTGGCACAGCAATACAAGCGCCGCGAAATGGATTTTCAGCGCGGCTCCTTCCGCGTTCGCGGCGACACGATCGAAATCTTCCCCGCCCACCTGGAGGATGCCGCCTGGCGCATCTCCATGTTCGGGGATGAAATCGACTCCATCACCGAGTTCGACCCGCTCACGGGCCAGAAGACCGGCGACCTCAAGTCGGTGAAGATCTACGCCAACTCGCATTATGTGACGCCGCGTCCGACGCTGAACGCGGCGATAAAGGCGATCAAGGAGGAACTGAGCCACCGTCTCGTCGAACTGGAACGTGCCGGGCGCCTTCTCGAGGCGCAGCGGCTGGAGCAGCGCACCCGATACGACATCGAAATGCTCGAAGCCACCGGCTCGTGTCAGGGCATCGAGAACTATTCGCGCTATCTCACCGGCCGAAGGCCGGGCGAGCCGCCGCCGACGCTGTTCGAGTATATTCCGGACGATGCGCTCATCTTCATCGACGAGAGCCATGTCACCATTCCGCAGATCGGCGGCATGTATCGCGGCGACTTCCGCCGCAAGGCGACGCTTGCCGAATACGGCTTCCGCCTGCCCTCCTGCATGGACAACCGGCCGCTGCGTTTCGAGGAATGGGACGCGATGCGTCCTGACACGATCGCCGTATCTGCAACGCCGGGCGCCTGGGAGATGGAGCAGTCAGGTGGCGTCTTCGCCGAGCAGGTGATCCGCCCGACCGGCCTCATCGATCCGCCGGTGGAGGTGCGCTCCGCCAAGACGCAGGTGGATGACGTGCTCGGCGAGATTCGCGAGACGGCCGCCGCGGGCTATCGCACTCTCGTCACCGTGCTCACCAAGCGCATGGCCGAGGACCTGACCGAATATCTGCACGAACAGGGCGTGCGGGTGCGCTACATGCATTCCGACATCGATACGCTGGAGCGCATCGAGATCATCCGCGACTTGCGTCTCGGCGCCTTCGACGTGTTGGTCGGCATCAACCTCCTGCGCGAAGGCCTCGACATTCCCGAATGCGGCTTCGTCGCAATTCTCGACGCCGACAAAGAGGGCTTCCTGCGCTCCGAAACTTCGCTCATCCAGACAATCGGCCGCGCCGCCCGCAACGTCGATGGCAAGGTCATCCTCTACGCCGACACGATCACGGGTTCGATGAAACGGGCGATGGAAGAGACCGGCCGTCGCCGCGAGAAACAGATGGCCTACAATGCCGAGCATGGGATCACTCCGGAATCGGTCAAAGCGAAGATCTCCGACATCCTCGACTCGGTCTACGAACGCGACCACGTTCGCGCGGACATCTCCGGGGTCGCCGGCAAGGGCTTCGCCGATGGCGGCCACCTCGTCGGCAACAATCTGCAGGCGCATCTCAACGCCCTCGAAAAGCAAATGCGCGACGCCGCAGCCGATCTCGATTTCGAGAAGGCCGCACGCCTACGCGACGAGATCAAGCGTCTCAAAGCTGCGGAATTGGCCGTGCTCGACGACCCGATGGCGCGCGAAGAGGCGAGATCGCAGGAAGGGGGCAAGCGAGGCAGCAAGGGCGCAGCGACCAGGACGGACTCCCTCCCCCCTGTGGGGAGTGTTGGGGAGGAGGCAACCACCTACTTCACCAAACCCTCGCTCGACAGCATGGGCCCGGGGACCGACACCGAGCGCCCCCTCTTCCGCAAACCCCAACTTGACGAAATGGGCCGCGACGTGGCTGTCCCTTCTCCCCGCGGGCGCGTAGAAGGCGCCCGAGACGCCGGTGCGGAACAAGGCCTGTTCAGGAAAAACACGCTCGACGAGATGACGGTCGGCCGCACCGAAAAGCCGGTTCAAGGTCAAGCTCCTGAAAAGCCCACTCTCACCCGTGCCAAGCCGGGCGTCGGCTCCTATGAGGACCCGGCGGAAGAGAAGCGGCGCAAGGGGCGGACGAAGGGTAAGACGGGGCGGCCGGGGCGCTGAATAATAACCGCCTCCGATCTTGGAGATGGCCGACGCAGGGGCGATGCACTGATCCGAGTGCCCAGGTGTGCGGCTCGCAAACGCGTGAGTCTAATCCCTGTTTTTTAGGGATACCTCGAATTGATTAGCCCGACATAGCCGCTGAAACCAGTAGGTTTTTAGGGAACTTTTCCTCCAAATACTAATTTAGTCTTCACTAATTTAGGGAGGAAATCATGAAGACCCTGGATATATTTCTTTCGACGACCGGCCTCGCTCTGATGACGGCCGGTTTTATGACAGCGGCAACGGTTCCGGCGCGCGCCCAGAACGTCGTGGGGCCAATGCTGGTGGCTGAGCAGTGCAGTCCTCTGACGGATGCGAATTATGAGGCCTGCTGCATGGCTCAGAACAGAGCCGAAATCCTGACGGCCGAACAAATCAATCAGTGCCCGCCGCTCTCCACGGCTTCCATTGGAGGTGGCTTTTCCACGACAAACTCCGACAGCGGCCCGCGCAATCTGAACGGCGACAATGGTACCGGCGGTGGCGGTAGCGGCGGCGGCGGTGGCGGTGGCGGCGGCGGCGGTGGCGGCGGTGGCGGCGGTGGTGGCGGCGATCCCGGCGGCGGCGGTGGCGGCGATCCCGGCGGCGGCGGTGGCGGCGATCCCGGCGGCGGTGGTGGCCAAGACAATGGCAAGGGTAATCAGGACCACGGCAAGGGCAACCAGGACCACGGTAAAGGTAACCAAGACGACGGGAAAGGTGACCAGGACGATGGGAAAGGTGACCAGGACGACGGCAAGGGCAATCAGGACCGCGGCCTCAAAGGTAACCAGGACGACCATCATCGCGATGACGGCAAGTCGGGTGACTAAGCAGTAAATGCATTGGATTGCCTTGAATTCATAATCACGAAGCATACCGTGTCGGCACATCCTGGCCGGCACGGCACGGCGGGATCGTTATTCCGCCGCGCGCGCCTTCGCCTCCACCGCCTCCAACTCGTAGGAGTAACCCTCGAGCATGGTGTAGGCTTGCTCGATCACTTCGATCTGGGCTTCAGTGTTCCTGATCGCCTCCACGATCGATTGGCTGCGGGCGCGCAGCATCGAGCCGAGCACATCCGTCTCGGGGCGCCTGCCGAGGCGGTCGAGATGTTTGCGAACTCGGGAACGGTGGCGCTCCAACTCCAGGATGTGGAAGCGATTTTTGACGATGTCGTCGGAGAGCTTGCGCCGCATCGCCGCAACCGGGTCGAAGGTGCCCGGTTCACGCTCGTCGAGGATGAAATCATTCACGAGCGTCTCAAGCATCATCAGGCCCTTCAGGTCCTTCGGGTCGGCAAGCTGCGGATCATAGCCGGTGTCGTCGTAGACTTTGCGGCGGACCGGATCCTTCAGGAGTTCGTAGGCTGCCTGAAGCTTGCCGAATTGGTCGGCGTCCCCCCCACGGTCGGGATGCGCGGTTTTCACCGCACGGCGATAGGCCGTTCGGATCGCCCGTTCGTCAGCGTCGCGCTCAATTCCAAGAAGGGCATAGGGATCGATCACGCCGGCCACCTGCTCATCGTCAATTTGCATATTCGTCTCCCGCATAGACCTACCGGTTCGCCGCTGCAGCAGCAAGCCCGTGAAGTGTCGAAGGGAACGCCCACGCTCAGCCCAATGCCCCGACGAAAATATGGTCTAAACGAGGCAATCCACGACATTCAGTCCGTGCAGCGACGCCGCCAGGGGCGCAGAACCCAATGGCGAGACGCATCTGAACAGGTGCAAGATCGCAAGAACTTCCCCTTGCCTTTTTCGCCGAATACTGCCACTTTTGTTTCTGTTCGGGCGTTTTCAATCCCGGAGACTGGACTTTCGCTTTGAGCCTGGCTTGCCGCCGGGACAGCCGCAAGCGGCATCGTAGACGTCTTTTCCCCGATATCGTGACCACTCGACGCCTTTCAGCGGATTCGCTGAAGACGATATGTTCGCTTCCTTCCGGGGGCGCGGACACACTACATAAAGCAACCGATGCGTGATAATGAAGCGCAGGGTTGCGGCAAAGACAGACTGAAGGAAAAGGACTTCTTCCATGGCCACCAAAGGCATCGTCAAGTTTTTCAACCAGGACAAGGGTTTTGGTTTCATCACGCCGGAAGGCGGTTCGAAGGACGTTTTCGTCCACATCACCGCTGTCCAGGCCGCAGGTCTCACCACGTTGAACGATGGCCAGGAGGTCAGCTTCGACACGGAGCCGGATCGCATGGGCAAGGGCCCGAAGGCCGTCAACCTCCAGGCTCTCTAAGCCTTCGACAGAGCTTGAAAGAACGGCGCTTCGCAAGAGGCGCCGTTTTGTATTGGAGGGCCGCCCCGAACCGAAATCCCTACTCCGCCGCCTGCCTCGCCGTGAATGCTTGGAATACTGCATCGAAGGCGGTATGGATCACCTCCGGACCCGCGTCCCTGCGAGTGGCCCTGGTCGAGAGAATCTGGCGATAACGCCGGGCGCCGGGCCAGCCCTGAAAGAGCCCGACCATATGGCGGGTGACGTGGATCAGCCGACCGCCGTTCTCGATATGCGCAGCCGCATAGTCTTCCATGACGTCGCGAACACCCGACCAGAATTCCAGCGACAGGTTGTGGTCACGATCGGAGAACCCGTCGGGATCCGTCGGCACGGCCGCGGCACCCGTCAGCGGGTGCCGGAAGTATCCATCGGCGGCCGTCAGAAGGCCACTGTCGTGATAGGCCGCCCGGCCGAGCATCACGCCATCGAGAGGAGCGCCGCTCTTGATCTCGGTCGCAGCCTTCATGGCTTCCCCTGCAGGCAACGACCGCGGATCGAGATGCGACAGCGCCTGATCCAACCCTTGAAGCCCCCCATTGATGCCAATGAAAAGACTCTCATTTTCCGCCTTCAACCGGTGGACGAGCCCGTAATCAAGCGGAGGAATCTCGCGGTTCTCTCTCGGGCTCAGCCCCTGCAGCCAAGCCTTGCGGGCATGCACCCAAACGCCATCCGTTCCCGCATCCTTGGCGCACTTGACGAGATCGCGAAGCGCCACTTCCGGATCCTGATCGTCGACGCCGATACGGCATTTGACCGTAACCGGAATCTCGACCGCCGCCTTCATCGCCGCGATGCAGTCGGCGACCAATGCGGGCTCCTGCATCAGACAGGCGCCGAAGGTGCCGGACTGCACCCGGTCTGAAGGGCAGCCTACATTCATGTTGATTTCGTCGTAGCCGTAGGCTTCGCCTATCCTTGCAGCCTCCGCCATCTTCACCGGGTCGTTGCCGCCGAGCTGCAGCGCGACCGGATGTTCCGATGCGTCGTGGCCGAGCAGCTTTGCCCGGTCGCCGCGCAGGACCGCATCCGCGACGATCATCTCCGTATAAAGCAGGGCATGCCGCGAGAGCACGCGCGCGAAGAAGCGATAATGACGATCAGTCCAATCGATCATAGGCGCCACGGCAAAAACGGGACCATTGAAATACGCGGTTCTCTTCGCTCTTTCAGCGACTTGCGTTCTAATCTTCACGTCACATTTGCTCTCATTTTTACGCTTTCTTGCTCATTTCCGTCGTGCTAGTGCTACATTGTAGCACTTAGAGAAGGCTGTGTAGCACTCAGATGGGCACGATAACCGAGCGAAAAAGCAAGAACGGCAAGAAATCTTATACAGCGCAGATCCGCTTAAAGCGAGATAAGGTGGTCGTCCATTCGGAATCACAGACGTTCGAGCGCAAGGCAGTGGCAACCGCTTGGATAAAGAAGAGGGAAACCGAGCTAAGGGAACCGGGCGCCATCGACCGCCTGAAAGAGAATTCCACCCTCGCCCACGCCATCGATCGCTATATCGAAGAGAGCAAGAAAAAGATCGGCCGGACCAAGGCGCAGGTGCTCGCCAAGATCAAGGACGAGTTCGAAATCGCCAACATGGCATGCAAGGAAATTGAGAGCGCCGACATCGTCAAGTTCGCCACGGAGCTCTCTCACGGGCGACAGCCCCAGACGGTCGGCAACTACATTTCGCACCTGTCCAGCATTTTCGCAATCGCTCGGCCGGCGTGGAAGATCGATCTGGACTATTCGGCGATGGAGGACGCCCAGGTTGTGCTGAAGCGTCTAGGCCTGATAGCGAAATCAACGCAGCGCGACCGTCGCCCCACGCTCGAGGAGCTTGGGAAGCTGATGGAGCATTACAGCGATCGCGAGAGCCGCTACGCCGCACACATTCCCATGCGCCGGCTGATCGCCTTCGCGATTTTCTCGACCCGCCGTCAGGAGGAGATTTCCCGCATCACCTGGTCCGACTATGAGGACGAAAACAAGCGCGTGCTCGTCAGGGACATGAAGAATCCAGGCGAGAAGATCGGTAACGACGTGTGGTGCGATCTACCGCCGGAAGCAATTCGCATAATCGCTGCTATGCCACGCACCAAGGTAAAAGAAATCTTCCCCTACGAGGCGAGGAGCGTCAGCGCGTCCTTTACCAGAGCGTGCAGCCTTCTTGGGATCGAGGATCTGCATTTCCACGATCTGCGTCACGAAGGCGTTTCGCGACTGTTTGAGCTTGGCTGGAATATTCCCCACGTCGCCACCGTCTCCGGCCACCGCTCCTGGAATTCGCTGAAACGCTACTCTCACATCAAGCAGCGCGGTGACAAGTACGAGGGCTGGAAGTGGTTGGACATCGTCGCCCCAGCGAAACAGTAGTGGTGGTCCCGGAGGGCCCAATTAACGTTTTGAAACGTTTCAGGTTTTCTAACGCTCGTTTCCCTATTTGTTCTCGGGTTTTCTCGCCGCGTCCCGTATCGTCTCGTGCGGGTTTTCTAATAACTGCGGCGGTCTGCCGTAGCTGGTCGGGGATTAAAATCGCGCCATCTATTTGAAATAGATGTTAGTGCGCGCCTTCGATCTCGCGGCGCGCGGCATTGGCCAGAAAGGCCGAGCGGGTCAGAGAGCGATCCTTCGCCGCCTCGTCGATTGCCCTGAGCAGACCGCGCTCGAAGGTGACGTTTTCGCGCACAACAGCCGGGTGTAACTCCGGTCGGGCTACGCCCTCCCTTGTTCACACCCCCGCCGCCGAGTCTCATCCTGATTGACGCTGAGTCTCACCTTGGTTGTCCGCGCAATCAATTGTTCCCTTCAAGCGGCAGTGACCAGAGAAAATCTACCTTTGTGCTGTTTCGAAAGATGGGATCATTTGCAGGCGCAGCCCCCCTTGTGATGGGAAGGAAAGTGGCGTCCGGTTCAGTCCAGATGGCACGTTGGTGGCAGGTCATACAGTTCGAATTGACGCCGTTTTCAAAGTGGGCCTCGAGCCAAGGGTTGAAGACGGCGTTGGGCGTGCCGTTTGTCTCTTTGGGAAGATCCATGTCATAGGCGATATCCATCAGGTAATTTCGCCAGGGTCCCCTGATCTTGGTGTCATCGAGCCGGTCCGCTGCATAGGGCCCGTCGTTCGGCCTGTCATGCCACCAAAACGTAGCCCAAAACCAATTTGGGATCTCCTTGGTTGTGTAGTGCATGCCCACCAAGACAGCATAGTCGCCTTCGTCGCGGCCGAATCTCGCTGCTTGTTCAGCGTCGAGTTTGAAGTGATGAAACGCGGTGAGCGGGACAACCCTTGATCCGGGAAATCCCGGCAGATCGGTTAGTTCGCCCTCGGGAACGGAACTTCGGCTCGGATCCACGGCAACCCGACGTTTCCAGGATGACGGGGGGAAAGCCCCGGCAACGTCCGTCACTGGCATTTCGTCCCAAGTAGGGATCGCGGTCATGCCGTTCTTCGCCACTGGCATCCACACCAATTTGAGCGACATTGCGCCGCGTGGATAATCCTTCACCTTCCGGTTTTCGACCGGGGTTTGCGCTGGCCAGCCGTCGTTGATGGCTTTCAACGTTCTATGAAGCTGCAACTTCTCCGACCGGGTATGATCCTTCAGCTCTTGATTGAACAGGGTGGATGATAGTTGGGACTCTCCGGCCGCTTTCAAATGTGCACCGCCATGCGGGGAGAATTGACGTGGCGCGACGAGATCTCTCTTCAGAGATCTGAGACCTTTTTGTACGCCCGTTTCTGCAGAGAAAACCTCATCCCCCGTGTACCAGGTTTCCCAGACTGCTTCACTGTTCGGATCGTTCTGCCGAGTTTTTTGCGTCAATCCTGCAAATACCGTCCACGCATGCGTGCGCAATTGTTCCTCATCGCCCCTACTGACGGCGTCCAGCAAGACGCGCTCATCTGCCGGGAAGTCAAAGCCGGATGGCACCGGAGTGTAGGAGAGGCCCTGCGGCAGAGCCAGATTTCCGAGTAATAACGACGTGCATATGGCAAAAACCGTAGCAATTCTTCCGCCGCTCATTTCATCGTCCTCTTCCTTACGTGCTTCAAACCGTTGTAATGAATGCGTCTCCAGGGGGTGATCGTGCAAAAGTCGTGCCAGGCCGCAGGAGCGACTAAAATGATGCTAATGGCTTTCTTTCAGATAGTTAGATCTGGAAATTGACCCAGAAGGAACAATCTGTGTCGTTGATTTGACGAGGCGACGGACTATGTCGTATAGGCGCCGGCAGTCATCCGCTCGACGCCGGCATGGAGGAACAGGCATGTCAACTGCGGATAGCTGTCGCCTTCTCGCCTTCGCCGACATGGTCAAGCATAAGGCAGCCGGAGGCATTGCGGTGGGATTGGCGACACCTTTCCCGCATTTCCGGGGCCGAGCCGTGCACCGCCTAAAAGATCGCCGCACCCGGCCAGCAAACTGGTCGAGGGTGGAAAAGTCTCTTCGGTCGAGGCGATTTGCGCGCTGCGGAAGGAATTCCGAGGCAGAAACATGACATGACGTCGGCGCACGATGATCTCTATGACGAAGACGGGCTGCCGCGATGACGATCGTGGCGTCGACATCGATCGCCGGCTGTGCCGAAGAACTCGACGCACTCGACGCATCATTCCATTCGCGGTCCGCGATCAGCTCGCCGCACTGCTCACAGACGATGATGCAGCGACACTGAAGCACCTTGCCGCGGAAGGCACGGGCGAGAATACTCTCAGGGCGCTCGCCTCCGACCTCGAGGCCACCTCGAGGCCTAGCCAGCGCCCAAGTCATTGCTGTTGAAATTCGTTGCCCATCCCAGTGGGATCCGGTGAAGCGCGCCGAGGATCCGGCCCATGGCTTGTCGAGGTCGGATTACGTGCCGAGGGCCTGCTGAGTGCCGACGGACCGCCGCCGGGCACGGCCCCGGCGGCGGCTGACCTCCTGGTCGATCCTGACTCGCTGGCGTGGTCTCACCGGCGCCTTCGGCGCCCGCCACTGAAAGGCGCGCCCAAGGCTGGCATTCAAGGGAAGCAATCGGCCGCGGCTACGGAAGAGCAGACGCGCTGTGACAACCGATATCCTGCGAGAGCTCCTGCAGGCTTGCGCTGGCGATCGGCTGGTCGACGTGCGCGACCGGGCCCTGCTCTTACTGCCTTCGCTTCCGGCGGGCCGGTCGTCGGCGTGGCGCTGGCTGATGGAAGTGAAGCTGTTGCGGCTGTCAACAACTCAGATGTAGTGAAACAGGTCAGATAGTTAGAGTTATTGCGGCATGGGGCGCGCGCAGCGCGTTTTCGCGCGTGTGCGCCGCTATAGCCCCTTTCTGCCGCGCTACATTGCTCTCACCTCTTCCCGCTGCTAGAGCCGAGGGATGGACGAGCCATTTTCATACGATGTCGAAGGCGCGATCTTCATCCGTTTCGCGATGGACGGTCGTCCGGTGCTGAACGGTCTCGCCGCCAAAGGCCAACGCCGCCGCCGCGATCCGTATAGCGCCACGCTCTTCGCCCGCGACATCGTTCAATCGCTCCGGCGGCAGATCGGTTTCCGGCGGCAGGGTCGCTGAAAGCTGCCGGTCGGCTATGAAGTGACGATGCATAGTGACCGGTTCAAGCGGCTTCGATTTTTCCCGCCATAACCTGGTGCTTCCTTCCGTTCACCAATCGCTCAGGCTTCAGGTGAGGTGAGCGAGGATATCGTCGACCACACGTGCGACGGTATTTGCCGTGTCGATGGTGATGCCGGCAGGAAGATACTCCCGAGTACGATGGTAGCGGAGTACCAGTGCCCGCTCGGCCCGTTTAAACCCAAAGTCATGCGGCCGTTCATCTAATCTTCGGTTCAACGTCTCTACGTCGATGTAGAGCACGAATACCTTGTCGAACAGGTGCAGAAATTTTCGGGAATTGCGTGAGCCGCCACAGAAGAATGTGGCAGGGTGGGTGGTGTCGGCAGCAATAGCGCGGACCTTGTCAACGGGCCAGATCCAGTGCGCATATCGCCAAGCGACGCGGTCTGCGCCTTTGGGTGGTCCGGCGAGTGCCTGGCCTGTCTCGGGGTCACCGACATAAGCTAAGACCCGATCACCATGGATGACATCGTAGCCCCGCCGCTCCAGTTCTGTAGCGACAGACGTCTTTCCAGTGCCGGAACCGCCTTCGATCAGATAGTTCTTGATGCCCATAGGCTTTGTTTATCATGCCTTCTAATCGGGTGAGAAGACACTCGACCTGGGAGTGCTCAGGCAATCGCTCACCGATCAGGTCAGCTGTCCGTCCGCTACGCTAGCCACGTCCGGAACGCGCACCCAATTCGGCCGTATATCAACGGCGGAGTAAAAACAGGCACGGGGCGGAGCAAAAGTCGGCCACTGTCGCGCGCGCATGAGATTCCCGGGGAGGGCGTAGCCCGAGCGGGGTCTCATGCGCGCGCGACGCTTTCTGGAGAGGGGTTTCAGCCAGCCTTGCGGGCGCGGCTTTGAGCGAGACGATAGCTGTCGCCGTTCATCTCGAAGATGTTGACGTGGTGGGTGATGCGATCGAGCAGCGCGCCGGTCAGGCGCTCGGATCCCAGAGTTTCCGTCCATTCGTCGAAAGGCAGATTACTGGTGATCAGGGTGGCACCCCGCTCGTAGCGTTGCGAGATCAGTTCGAACAGTAATTCCGCGCCGGTCTTTGACAGCGGCACAAAGCCCAGCTCGTCGATGATCAGGAGCTTGTAGCTAGAACGACCTCTGAACCAGAGACCGATGTTCAGGGGGTTCAGATGAGCGTTCGCCAGCTATCGCAACGTGTTCCCCGGCCGGAGCCGCGACGGCACAGACGGCAATCCACCGCCTGGGCGCCGCGACCCACCCACGTTCGGACGCATGGGGTAGAGAGGCAGTCTAGTGGATCGAAACGGGTGCCAGCGCCCTCGAAAGGCTGGCCTCGCCGCGGCCGTAAGCCGCCGGGTTGTAGTTGACGAGCGTGTCGGTCCTGGCTGTATCCAGCAGCTGATTAGTAATCTGTATCGGTGTTGCGGATGTGAACTTGCTGCCAAGGATGGCGGCATAGCCTGCAACCACAGGTGCCGCGAAAGACGTGCCGCGTTGGCCGATCTCTTCACGCTCGACACCCACGGTCAGGAAGTGGTTCTGCACCTCAGGGTTTGAGCCGGCATAATTCGAGTATGGCTCCAGCCGTGCCTTGTTCTCGGGAGTGCCATTGTGCTCCAGCGCACCCACAAAGACTGCCGATGGCGCCCCGATCAGCCCGATGGTTAGCTCATCGAAATCCCCTACGTGCGGCTGACCTACCTCGCGGCTGTGGTTGTCGGCACTCTTTGTGACGATGGCAGTCCCCGCCCAGGCGGCACCGACGATCGCCTGCTCGCGCGGATGCTGGCTCAGTGGCTCCCACATGCCGTAGCTCGCATTGATGACATTCAGGCCGTCCTGCAGCACGATCGAAGACTCCTCGAGATAATCATACTTGAATATGTTTGCGCCAGGGGCGACCATGCCGGCAATTTGAGCGACCCAATCCCCATGGCGCTGCCTCTGCGTACCGCGACCGAGATCTCCATCAATTGGCTGTCCCGTGAAGTCATCTGAGACATTTATCGATACGCCGGAACCGATAAAGCCTGATGCCCATGCTTGACCAATATCCGGGCTCATCCAGCAAAATGTGCCGTCGGCATTTTGTGGACAGCCCGAGCTACTGCTTTCCGCGGCTGGAGAACCGGTCGTTCCTTTGCCGCTGACAGCGGCACCAAGATCACCCGCGAAACCGGGTGCCGCCAACGCTACAAGACCGGCAACAAAACCTACCGGGAACCATTGCGTTTTGTGCATAAAAAATCTCCTGTCTGATTGTTCTTCATCAACGAAATGTACCGCCTTGCCTTTCACCATCACTAGAATTCACCCGTGAACCGAAGATCGATTTTCAATCGGCTTGGCTCGAGGTTTATCATGTATTTCAACGTGTCCGAGGGCCGCAATTGCGACGCGGCCAGCCGGCAATTCACACTCTGCTCACCGCTGATGGCACCATAGTCAGCTGTGCAAGATCGTTCCGTCAGGTTCCCGCCCAAAATTGAACTGACGGTGAGAGAAAGCGTCGTGGATGCTGTCGGTCGCTTTTGCAAAATAAAGCCGAGTTTCACACTCGGCTCGATTCGGACCTTTTCGGCACGCTGACCGGTGCTCGCGCCCCACAGGATACCGAAATCGTCCGACAGCTGCGTCAACATTTCAAATCGCATGTCGGTCCAATTGCTATGGTACCACTTGTCAAAAGACACCAGGGTGCCATCCGACAGCTCGTATCCGCCTTGTCCCAGATGATCGGCGGTGGCGGTTAGCTCCGAACCCTGGTAAATGCCGACAAGGCTGGTCTCGTGTCCTTTCGCAGTCATTGCGCTGACGAAGAATGCCATCACGAACAGGACGAAACCCACCGTCGTCTCAATGGGCATCTGCAACGCCCATCGTTTGAGCGGCCAAGCCCTTGCCGCAGACGCATGGCCGCCAGCGCACAACGTGTTCAATCGCAACCAGTCGCCCCCGTCCTTCAATTTTGCCGAGCCATCTCTTCACTCTGTCCGGCAGCCCTCTCATCGCACCGCCGCAACCTTCATGCCAATCTAGAGGACGGCGCCAAGGAAAGGGTTGTACATTTGTTTCAGTCGTTTAGTCATACAATGCCGTGTTGTAAACCCGCCAAAGCCGACACAATGTCGGATGTCGTACGCTGAGCGTGAACACACCTTTCCTTGGACACGAAACGCTCCCATTGATGCGCCCTGACCGACTTACAACGCCAGTATTGCAACGTGAAGTGGTTCTTGACAGGGCGCAACCCTCGTTCAGGTGTGGCCTGCGCAAGGAACGACTGTATTCCATCGCGGATGTGTCACGGCATCTGCTGCTGCCTTCCGTCTGCTTTGCGGTATAATGAATTAGTTGCCGACATTTTGCTCCCGGTCCCAGACAGGACACTCATTGCGTCGGCAGTTGGCGCTTCCTACCCGCTCAGATCGATGACGGCAATGCGAGCTCTCCACCTAGACGATTGGCGCATGGCGGCTCACGAGAACTCGAAAAAGGTCGATTCGTCCGCACACGTCAGGGGAGCGCTCGGGGTAAATGACCACGCGTCGCCAAAAACGCTCGCCAGTTACGAGTGAGTGGTTGCTAGACGGCTAACTTTGACGACTATTGCTGTGCGCCGCCAGATGGGGGTTGCGTTCCGTGGCCGCCTGCAGGCCGTGCCCTCCCCGCCCGAAGGTGCCTGCGGCAGCGGGGCGACCTGTTCGACGCAGCGGTGGCAGCGGGGGAAATACGAACGTCGCTGTGAACGTTGACTTATTATACCCATCCTGAAACAAAGCGGCGACCGAGCTTGTCGGCGGGGTCAAGTCGAGCTCAACACCGACGAAAGCCCTAGCTGGCGGGGCAGTATGGAGAACGCATCGATCCCAACGCTTTCCATGTTCAAGGGTGGGGAAGTCATCTACGTCGGAGGCGGCTCACTTCCCCTCCTGGATTTCGAAAATGGTTCGAACACAAAGGAACCACGATGGATACCGCTCGCAACGAGCACCCCTCGGCTATTGTTAAAGTCGATACTTCCAATTTCTCGGAAGAAGTTCTGAAGCCGGCCGAACCGGTCATCGCCATCTTCTCGTTCGAAGGGTGCGGGCACTGCGCGATAATTGCACCTTTCCTCGAAGAAATCGCCACCGCGCTTGCTGGCAAGGTCAAGATCGTCAAGGTCAGCGACACTGAAAACCCCGAGCTCGCGAAGCAGTATGGCGTATACGGCTTCCCAACGTTTGCCATGTTCAAGGGTGGGGAAGTCAACGACATTTTCCTCGGAGCCGCACCACCTAATATTGAGATGAAACTCCGCTCCTGGATATCCAAGACGGTTCAAACACCGAAGATGAACACCACCATTTCCGAGCGCCCCACGGCTATTGTGAATGGCGATGTTTCCGCTTTCCCGGAAGAAGTTCTGAAGTCGCCCGAAGCAGTCATCGTCCACTTCTGGGGAAAATGGTGCCCGCCGTTCGAGCTGGTTGAACCCATCCTCGAACAAGTCGCCACCGAGCTTGCTGGCAAGGTCAAGGTCGTCAAGCTCAACATCGGGGAAAACCGCGATTTCGCGACGCAGTATGGCGTAGACGACTTCCCAGTGCTTGCCATGTTCAAGGGTGGTGAAGTTGCCGACATCTACGATGGAGGCTCACTCGGCTCCTGGATTTCGCACGCGATGGCTTGAGTCACCGGTCTTCGGCTCATTCGATACCCCGAGCGATCAACCCCTTTTACCGGCGCATCTCTAACTGATCCGAATGCTCACCAACGTCCAACTCAATGGAGGACCAATGATCCTGCAGAGTCCGGGGTTAGGGCGCTGAAAATGGCGCTCGCCACGCCTTTTAACACCGGCTTCATGCCGAACATCCCTGCAAAGGGACTCTTCTCTACGTCACAGTATGAGGAAAGGGAGTATCTAATATGACGAAGTTTTCCCAGCTCGCGGCGGGGCTCGGGCTGTTGGCAGCGATAGCCGCTTCACAGTCCCAGTTTGTTGCGGGCGCTGCAGGTTTAGTCGCGCTCGGCGCCGCCTCTATCTCCTCACCTGCCTTTGCGCAAAATCAGCCATGCAATGATAATGGTACACATTGCTCGATGGTAAAGGCTTATAACCGAACGAACGTGACCCGTTGTTTTCGCTTTTACCTGCCGACGGGAACGCGGCAGTTCACCCCCGCTGACGGGACCCATATGGACCTCGGGGGGTTACATCCTGGCACCAGTTTTACATATTCCATTTTTGGATCGACTTGCGGCGGCGCCGCGTGGTCGACGCGAACCTACACTGTGGCCGCTGTCGATGGCCAACGGCTCGAAATCTTTGAAACGCCGGAATAAAAATTCCACTCCTTCCTGCTCCCCGATGCAGCTTGCTGCATCGGGGTTCACCCGACGACGTTGTAGCGTCCTTGTCGCCTGGGTCAGCGTCGGTGACGCTGACTTTCTTGTATTTGCCTGACGAGGTTGGCCGTAATCGGCTCCTCGAGACAGATTGTTCCTTGAACCGTGTGGTCATATCTCCATCTAAGTAGCTCAACAGCGAGCAATGCCCTTCCTTCAGCTCTCACCCCTGCGACCAAGCACGATGTTGCACGATTTAGCCCCGGGGCTTGCATGCTGTTGAGACATTCATGTTGCGAACCGAAATGGTTCAAAGCAGCAAAGGAAACAAAATGATACCCGTCTCTTCACTCAATGGGCGAAGGCTGCTAACCGCGTTGATGTTCGTTTTTGTTTGCGGACTATCGATCCCGGCGCGCGCGGCTGACGTCATTGATCACGATAAGGTCGTAGGATTTCAGGAGAACGTCTCCGCCTTCCTCAAGAGCTTCCAGCCATATCTCAAGGTCTTCAACGGCTGTGTCCCTTTCCCCGCCGTGGATGCTCATGGGAACGTCAGCGGTGGTCTGGCGCCGTCGGGAGCGATGAACGGCCATTGCGCCCGCAGCATTGGACAGGTCTACGTCAGAGCGACGCTCTTCGGGGACCGGTGCGGCATCATGTACGCTTGGTACTACCCCAAGGAGATGAACGTCGACGGGCCCGGCAACATGGGGCACCGATCTGGCTGGCAAAATATCGTCGTCTGGACCGATGCTTGTAAAAGCCAGTCACACGTTATCGCGGTCAGCTACTCGAGCCATGACCATTACATCCGGGACACAGATCCCTACATGAGAGGAACACATCCGAAGGTCGCCTATCAACGGAACCCATTTCCACTCAACCCTTCACTGTCGGGTACTCGGACAATTGGCGGGACGCAGCCTGCAATCAGCTGGGAGGCCATGACGCAGGCAGCGCGAGATGCGCTTAACGAGTATAAGTTCGGCAAGGGCGTACCATTCAACGATGACAACTTTCTCTACAAACTGGGCAAAGCCTATTAATTACAACTGCAATCTCTGCGAGGCCTAATTTCGATAATGATTTGGCGCCGGCTTCTTGCCGGCGTCTCTTTGCGCGAGGGCACCGCTCGTGGGCACCTTGGAGATGGCGAGTAAACCATAAAGCGACGTCGAGGAAGGCGCCCAACCTTTTGATCGCGTACTGACCCCCTGGACGATACTCTGCTGCAAGCCGTGAAACTGAGGCCACGGGTCTTGCAGCACTAGCAACTATCGGAAAGGAGCACGGCTACGAAGCGAGATCAGCCCGATCAGCAAAAGCGTCTAGCGATTTTCAACCTTTGTCGCAAGCCACCGGATGAACAGCACCTCGGACCCGCGCGGCCCGAGATAGGCGAGCGCAGCAATCAAGCCCGTCGCCATCGGTTGCTCCAGCGCCAGCCATGACGCCAGCGCCTCGCCGATGAAGGCCATGCCGACGGCGATCGGCATTTCCCAGAGCAGCTCCTTGCCGAAGAACTTCCGGCGCATTTTCCGGACTTCATTCGTGTGCCACATCAGCCGGCCGACCAGCGCGCCGATCATGGTCGTTGCCGCGCCGCCAAACCAGGCATTGAGCAGTTCGATCAGAGACGAATATTTCTGCGACATTCAGCGCCCTTCCCCGTGTCTCGCGCAGTCCCCTTTTCGTCCACACCGCCGCGGCGCAGATGCCGACGACGGTCCGGTCGATCTTCCGTTGATCTGCCGGCGTCGCGCCGCGCGCGCCGATCAGGTCAGTCCCGACGATGCTTCTAAGGGCCGTCGCACTCCCCGGCCCCGAAGTTCCACAGCCCGCCAGCAGCAAGGCAAGAGTCGCAATCATTGCGCTTCGAATGAGCGCGGCTGGCCGATCATTGTTCTGTCTCTCAATAGCGGTTTTAGCGGATCGGGCACCGTCCTCGCGGATCTCGACGATCGCCCAGGTGATGGCGGGGAGCACGAGCACGCCGCCGAGGATCTTTGGCCAGTCGACCATCACTTCAACCCCAGGGCACCACGTACCGCCGGCATGGAGGTGATCGCGTAGACGGCGAAGCCGAGGATGGCGACGAGGATGGCGATCTGCACCCGCCAGTCGAGCGCGACCAGGTTCAGCTCCGATCGTGCCGCTGGCCGTCAGCAGCCAGGTCCAGAACCGGCCGGACTTGCGCACCGGCTTCGCTTTCGGCTTCGGACTGGGCGAAGGCTCGGGACGAGCTTCCGGCTCCTCTACCGGTTCGTGCGGCCGGCGCGCCGCCTCAAGCACCTCTTGCAGCACCGCCTCGACCTTCTCCGGCCTCACCAGCGCCTTGTTGAGCCCGTCGCCGGCATAATAAGACTGCCCGCGTTTCAAAACCCGATGCGCCCCCTTGCACGAAACCAGCACCGGAAAGGAGGCCCATTCCTTCGCCAGGTTTTCTGCGAACTGGACGAGGCTGATCTTACCAACGATGTACTCCGGGTAGCCGCGCCGCACGAGCAGCTTGTAGGCGAGCCGGTCCTGCAGATCGGGCGTGAAGACATCTTTTCCGCTGATCGACGTGACCTGCTTCGCAAGATCGATCAGCGTCGCCCGCATGAACTGATAGCCGCCAGCCGCGCTAGAGCCGAACCGCTTGGACCACTTCGCCTGCGCATCGACGATCTCACCATAGGTCATGGCGGTGAGCGGTTTCGGCAGCTTGGCCTGGTTATGGCCGTAGATCACGTCATAGGACGCGCGGTCGCTCCGCCCGACTTCCGTTTCACGGATGAAGTCGAGCAGGATCGCCGCGCCGGGGGGCACGGTTCTGTCCATCTGATTTTTCCTTTGGGTTTGGGATTTAAGCCCGTCTTAGCGGGAATGCGGGAATTCACTCGACCAGCAACGGAAACCGTGCCCATATGGTTGAGCCGGGGCCGTCGGTCGGATCATAAAGGGCTAGCACAATGTCTTACGAGTGGGACCCCAAGCGAGCTCATCGGAAGAGCGTGATCAGGTTCCTCGCCGCGCTAGCCGTGCCAGCCATATTGCTCAGTTCAGCGATTGCCGTCGCCGAATGGGCGAGAGATCCAACCCCTACAACTGCGGCCACTGAAAGGCCGGCAGCTCGGCCATGAACTCTTCGACGCTGGGCTGCGCTCGCTCGCCGGCCAGCACCTTCACCAGCTCGGCAGTGGAATAGGTCCACACTGCCGATCGCCAGGCGAAGAGCGCGTCGCCCTCGGCCGAGAACTGCGGGTTCGGATCGCCTCGGTATGTGATGGCGGTCTGGATGCCGTCATATTGCCGCTCTCGCGCCTTGGCATCGAGATGCGCCTGGATAGCGGCCGAGTATTGCGCTTGCAGCGCTACGCGCGCTTCCGCTGCCTTTTGCTCGGCCGTGACAACTTTCGATAGGTCAACCGTCCACATTGGCAGGGTCCTCTTCAGCAGGATTAGGGATCGACGGCTGCGGATCGGCCGGCAATGCAATCACCCCGTCGGGCGGGTCAATGAGTAGCGGAGGAAATGCGACGGCCTGAGAAGGGCTCGGTCCGTGCGGCAGGATGAGCGTCAGGTGAAGCTCGCCTGCGATCCGTTCGACGGAGCCGACAAGCCATTCACAAGGAACCTCGCCGGCCGGGATCGTCGCGCCGTCCGGCAAGGTCGAGAAGTCGAATGGCACACCGTTGATCGTGAAAACGTCGCCTGCCTTGGTGACCGTCAGGAGGTCATCGCGGCGTTGGGGAGAGAGATCAATTTTCATCAGAACCACCTTCCGTAAGCTGACCATTCATAAGGAACATCGTTTGCGGTCGAGCCTGACACGCCCATCCTGACAGCGGCATTGGCACCGTTCTTTGAATAGGCGCCAAGCACCGTGAAGCCGCGGAAGGTCGGGAAGACCGATACCGAGTAGTTTGTGTTCGAGAACGTCGCCGGGAAGCTGATCAAAGCGTTGCCGGTGACCGAGGCTCCAGAGGTAGATCCGAAGTGGTTGTTGAGGTTGGTCGAAACGTTAGTCGTTCCCGTCCCCCAACAGATCTGTGTGCCGTCAGCAAAACGCACGTACTCGCCGTTGGCGTTGCTGCCGCGCTCAATGATTGCGCCAGCCGGGAAGCCTGCCGAGTTTGAGGCAGTGCCTACAACCGGTAGCTCAACAATCGTCCAGTCCGTCCAGCTTGTGCCGCCGTTGACGGTGTTCCTTCTGAAGACCTGGTTGTTGTCTCGGTAGAAATATTGAAACACCGCATTGGCGCTTCGCTGGAGAACCACGAGCGTGCCTGTCGTGGCTACCGAGGCAGCTCCGGCATAGGTGTTGGCCCAGTTCCCCGAGAGTGTGTAAACGCCGGCAACGGTGATCGTGTTGAGGTCGCCATCGACCAATCCGACATCACTGTTAGCAGGGGATCGAACGGATCCACCCCATACAGGACCAAGCTTCAGCAGTGCGTCGAGCACACCCGTCGACGAAAGCAGGTCTCGCCCCTTTGCCTTGATGTCCGCCAGCGCGCCCGAGTTTGCACCGGTGAAGTAGGCGAACTTGTCCGCCGCGGGGTCGAGCCCGGTCAGCGCCGTGAGCGCCGCATTGTCGAGCCGCTGGATATAGGTCGAGAGCGCCTGGGCGTTGACGGTCTGCTGCTGCAGGTAGGCCGTATCGCGGATGATCCAGTATCCCTGCCCGGCCGCCGTGGTGCCTCGCCAGGGCTTGGCCAGCGTCAGTTGCGTGTTGCTGTCGACGGAGAGGATCGGGACCGGGTTGCCGTTGCTGCTGTCGAGGCCGAAGAACCCGCCGGCGATCAGTGCGGTGGCCCAAGCGGTCCCGGAGCCGGTGACAACGGCGCTGCCGGCGGTCACGGAAACCGTGCCGGTTACATAGGGTATCGTCATGTCAGGAGTTCCTAAGCTGGGATGCCGAGAATGTAGTAGCGGATGCCGAGCACGTGATCGGCGCCTTCCGTGCGCCACGTGCCGGGATCGTCTGCATCGTTGTAATAGTCGCCGGGCTGCCCGCGATGGGTGACAAACGTGGCGCTTGTCTGTGTGAGCCGGCAATGGGAACTATCACCACACTCAAAATTGCTGTTGGTCGAATAGACGCGTTGCCGAACGGTCGGAAGCTTGATCGATTCGGTCCAACTACCAACGTTCGTTTCGGACCCCGCCCCGTGCTTGGTCATGTATTTGACCATAGGGAACATGCCGGAAGCGTCAAAGTTGATGACCGTTTGGAGCGGGCTGCCTACCGCAACACTGAAATAGCCTTCCGCAATGATTTGCACGCAAGGCCAGCGCGTATCGATGATGATATCCGCCCATGATGGCGGGTTGGCGGAACCGGGGCGCAAGAACTGCACAACGTCCTGGCCGCCTTCCGTGAATTCCCTTAGCACCCGGTTACTGCCGTTCGTCGGCGGGTCTCCTGCGTCGAGGTAGAGCATGAACCGGGCGCGCATCGTATCGGACGAATTGAAATAAATTCGCGAGCCGCTGAACCAATAGTCCGCACCGAGGCCGTTGCTCATGTTCGGATTGAACGGGTAATAGATCGTTGATCCCTCGTAAAAATGAACATCAAGGGCGATGTTTCCCGGCAGCGTGATGCCGGTCTCATAGAAGGATTCACCGGCAGGAATTGCGATATCCGCGGCGGCAATGACCTTCACGGGCACACGGCGGCTGTCAAAAGAAACTTGCCATTCATTCGCCGTCTCCGCGTTGTAGCCGGGCTTTGCGATGATCATCTTATCGGATCGCAGAATGATGTTCTTCGATCCATTTGGAGCCAAGGGCGGCGCTTCCAGCGACGGGTCTTCATTGCCGGGCAGGTTCCACACGATCAACCGCTTGTCTCGTGACAAGAAGCGGTTGTATGCATCGTCATTCGTTGACGTGGTGATTTTGGCGTAAGTACCGTATGGGAAATCACCCCATTGACTGACACTGCCGCTAAAGTTCTTCATCCACGGGGCCTGATACCAGTTCCCCATAAAGAAATAACCGCCTTGGTCGTTATAGTATTTCCCTGAATAGCGGCGCTGAATTCGCTGCTGGTTGAAACGCCCGGTGTTCGTCCGTGTGGCTTTCACGTCAAACAGGGGCATATTGTATTTGCATTTCGGGAATGCGGAATTGCGGAACAGCCATGTCGACTCCCCGCCGCCTGATCCTTCCATCTTCTGATAGTTGGACGCATTCGACCCTGCCGGGTAATAATTGTATTGGACACTTCCGCCAGAGCTAATTTGATTGATACGCTCGATATGCGCAATCGACGCGTTCAGAGCGTATTTCGAGTTATAGAGGAACTTCGATCGCTGACTGTCCGGCGTGGTGCGCGGATTGTCGGCGTCATTCTTCATGATCTTGATGCAGCCGGCGCCGGTCGAGTCGACGCCAATCATTGTCCTGGTCATCAGCTGAAGATCTCGATCGTGCCGTTGTTGAGGTCGATTTTCATCTTGCCGTTCAGTGACTGAAGAAGACCGGCGTTGACCGTGCCGATGTTGGCAACGGCCAGCTTCAACTCTCCGTCTTCGAAGACGAGTGGGTAATGGCGGCTGTTGCCTGACGTGACGAGGAACTGATCCGCCTGCACGGCCATGCGCGATTTCTGCACACCGCCGTCGGTGTAAAGCTCGACATAGAAGCCCGACACCTTAAAGCTCTGGCTGGTCCCGGCCCGCAACAACACCGAGAAACGGGCATCAACGCCGGTCGGCGCCGCGACCGCCTCGAACTTCACCAGTCCTTGTGCGAACCTGCCGTTGAAATCGGCGCTCACGCCGCTGATGCTGCTCGCAAGCGCCCCGTCGCCGTCTGCGCGAGCGGTCTCCTCGGCGATCAAGCGGGCGAGGTTGCCATCGACTTCGGCGTCGAGTGTCGTGATCGAGCTTGCGAGGGCGCTGTCCGTCGTTGCGCGCACGGTCTCCTCGGTGATCAGCCGGGCATGTGTGGTGCCGAGGCTAGCCTGCAGGTAGGTGAGCAACTGCGCCATCGCCTCGTTCTCGGAGACGCGAACCCGGCGCTCCTCGATGATCTGCGCCAGCGCATCACCTATGGTGGCAACGATCTGCTGGCGCTCGATCTGACCGACTGCGCCTTCGAGCGAGAAAGCATCCAGCAGCTCGACGAGGCGCGGCCGGAAGAACTCGTCCATTTCCTGCTGCAGTTCCTTGAAGCGGTTCAGCGCATCGTCCTGCAGCTGTTGCAAGCCAGTGAGCAGCGTCTGCAAACCGGTCGGCTGCGCCGTCGTCATCCAGGGCGTGAAGGTGCGCAGCCGGTCGGGCACGGTCGTGATCGTCGCCCGGGCGTTGTAGACCTTGCCGGAAACGACGTTCTTCGTGGTGCGGAAGCTGCCGTCCTCGGGCGAGGTGCACTGATCCTCGAAGATCTCTGTCGTGCCCTCGATCTGATAGACAAAGCGCACGGCGGTAATCGTCGGATCGTCCGGCGGGGTCCAGGTGAACAGCAGCGCCGGCGTGTCATAGCCCTGCGCGCCGTTGATCATGCCGACGGCAACATTGAAGTTCTGCACCGTCGAGAGCAGCGACGGATTGATCGGCGGCGTCGGCGGCACGACGATCGGGCCGGGCTCGA
>Ga0315915_1000702_pt1 | contig 36535 bp, 16 predicted proteins | sample MpolbnodulesMG_FD_207738 | JGI IMG/M metagenome (GOLD analysis project Ga0315915, IMG submission 207738) | Medicago polymorpha root nodule microbial communities from Los Angeles, California, United States - branched nodules | ecosystem: Host-associated > Plants > Roots > Nodule | place: USA...
CATATACATAAACTTTTTTTCCTTAAAAAAAATCATTTTATGCCTTACTTAATTTTGACCAAATATTAATTACAGTGTTAATTTCATTAAGGTTTTTTTTGATTGTTTATATAAGGAAATAAATATATTATAAAAAATATATAAGGAAATAAATAAATAATTTGGAATAGATGTGTTCCTCAAATCTAGGAGAAGAAAGACAAAAGGACAAGAAATAATACAGTGTGAAAGGCAACACAATAACACTAGTGAGGTGTTTAATCCGATGATCCAAAAGATCTAATAAAACTGGTCTATGGTGGAACATATTGAGCAGGTACACAGTATATACCATGTAACAATCAGCACACACGACATCATTTGAAAACGTGGCGCATTATTATTGGATGTAGGGTAACTTCACTGAAAAAGTCAATTGAAGAACTTCACCATAGAATTTTCCTTAATATATGGGTTCATTTTATATATGATAAAGATATAAAAAGTATTAAACACAAATTTTACTTAATAAAACTAGAATTGCATTTATATTGAATAGCGTTTCACGATCTGCATGATTCAAAAAACTATTAAATAGTCATTTCAAGACCTAATCACAAAGAGCTTAAATACTCATGATTGAAACATAAATAAATAGATTCAAAGAAAACATCATTACATACAGATAGGACTGACTATGAGTTGGATGGCAAGCCACCGTTGTTTCTTCAAGCCTCAGCTCCAAATGAGTCTTCTAGATCTCAAAAACTCAGAACATGACTGACTATGAGTTGGATGGAAAGCCACCACTGTTTCTTCAAGCCTCAGCTCCAAATGAGTCTTCTAGATTTAAAAAATTCAGAACCCTTGCCTTGAAAACGTGTTTGGCTTTTATAGACAGTGTTATGAGAGCCTAAAATCAAGATGCTGCAGATTGTGCCACAATTTGCAAGTCAATAGAAATTCTTCATTTTAGACCAAAAATCACGCCACGTTTATAGAAATTGTGCCACGATGTTGTGAAATCAAAACCATGTAATTTCTTGCTTTCTTAAGCTCTAAGCTATCTAAAAACGCTACATACTCAACTAAAATGTAGGAAAAAGTAATAAAAAAAAAATCATACATCGACATGTCATCACAACCCCAAACTTGCATCATTCCTTATCCTCAATGAATTCACCTGTAAATGACAATTGACAGTAAAATAACACATTACCTCACCAACGGTTGTATAAAAAATTCATCTTCTTAACTAGAAATTTGATGAGCTTGCTTGCTTGACCAAACAACCAATTCCACAACTCGCATATTGATAAAGGGTTCCCATTGTCAACATGCGTGCATGTCTACCATTATCATACGTTTGAAAAGTTTCTAACATGTCAATCAAAGTCAATATTACAATACACACTTTTAAGGACTTTTTAAGGTTATAAAATGACTTTGGTAAAAGAGATATTTTGGAAAGTAGGTTTAATAGAAACAAATAGAGTTAAGCAAATCCTATTGATTTAAATAAGTGAAAACACACCACCGACAGAAAAATTTGATCACTATTATAGGACTAGAGAACCAAATAATAGTGCATAATAGACTTTTAAAATTGTACTCAAAATTCATCGAAGTAATAAAATAAATTCATCTCCACAATGATTGTTTTAATAAAAAAGTATAGGCCTTTAAAAAAAATAAAAAAGTATAGGCATTAATATACGATTTAGCCCTTCTATTTTTTTTCTCTGTAGAATTATTATCATATGTTTCTCAAGATATACTTTACACTTCATTTACTCCTAAACACGTCCAAGTTGAGACAAATGCCAATTTTATTTAACTCCTTAAGAAATTGATCATTTCTTCGAGAAATACACCCTCTATTCCTTTTTACGTGTAATTCTTTAAGAAAAAATTTGTTTATATTTACTTGTTATACCTTTTTTATGTAATTACTTAATAAACACTCATTTTGTCCATTCTAATACCTTAAAAAAATTATTAAATGGGGATCCCATAAATTATTTATGTCATTATATATTTCAACGAAACTCATTTATTATAAAACAAGTATAAAGATATGTGCTTTCATAGCCACCCTTATCTTTTAACACCTAACGTATTCCCTCTACAATGGAGGTGTCATTGTGATTAATTGTTGTTTTAAGATTTAGAAAAGTACCTTTTTAAAAAAGAAGAAATCACTATCGAAGATATTACCGGATTGAGTCACGATTTGACCGCTCTCTTTACGACGTTTCGCAGCACTGTTCGAGTTTGTGCAAAGTAGACTAACAACCGTGCCGCCTCCAGGATAAAATAGCTCAGTTCACTTGTTCGATTACGTACTTCACCATAAGTAATCGTTCGAGAAATAACTCCCTCAATTTGGTATTAAACCACTTATACGGTACGAACACCACTCAAAACCGAAGGGACAAAAGGAGTAGAAGAAAGGAAGAAGGACTCGTCAACACAAGTCGAAAGAGGGAGAAGAGAGGAAAAACACAGGAAGCATCAACTATATTTTCGGTGTAAAGAATAAGTGAGACGAGCTCTCCTTTTATAGGGAGAGTTCGTAACAAATCTGGAGTGACTTAAGGATTACGTTAACTTGCGGATTAAACAAACTTAATCTTTAAGCAATCCGCGGTTCTCACACGAGTGGATATATCCGGAACTTTCCGGATATTCTGTTGGACCGGATTGTAATGAAACTTATTCGTTAAGAAAACGCCTTCAGGTAATGATTAAATTAACAAAAAAATAATTAAGCATTTTTAGGTGATAAAAAAAATGGGTCCTGTTAACGAGTACCCCCGAGACACTCTTTAAGGATTCTAAAAGAAGGAATTAATTTATAAAAAAGTCAAACATTTTGATTTCCAAAGCATTGATTACACAAAAATATATTTCTTTCTTACCCAAGCCCAGCCCCCTAAAATATATATTTTTGTAAGCACTCACATGTTCGCAAAAGTGGGTACCCTAAAGGCACATTCTTGGAGGTCACCCCCACTTATATAAACACTACTAGTGGGTATGTCATATCCAATGTGGGACATTTTTCAATTGATACCAACACTAGTTCTTTCCTATGGGACATGTGTTTATTCTTCCAACTTCCACTCAAATTCAACTAATGTTTCAACATTAATAGATGAAGCATCCACCATTGTAGATGCCCTACTTAGTTTAGTTCCTCGATTCATTTAGAAATAGTAGAGAGAATGATTGTTCAGATACTTGTTCGATTTATGAACTGAAATAGTTTATAGACTACCCATAATTAGATTTCTTTAGTTGAGGGACAATTGAAGAGAGTGTGATATACAACTACAACATAATTGAAATCTAGTAACAATTGAAAATGGTTACTAAATCAAGAAAAATGTTACTAATTAAATGTAGTAACATTTGAACAATTGTTAGGTAAAGTCTGTGATACTAAAGAGCTTCAGTAACATTAAAAAACTATTGTATACTTTTATTTTTGTAAAACTTTTCATAGTATACTACCAATTGATGATTTATTCAATGAAAATTGTTTCTAATTGTTGATGGTTGAACTTTTTTTATTTCCTGTTAATAATGTAGATGATTGTGTTGATCATATACAAGGAATTTTTCAGCACAATTAGCTGATCTACGACTAATACTTCAACAAAACGATTTGAGCTTTTGTAACTTGGTTTGGAACACATTTCAACAGCGCCAAAAGCAGACTGTCTTATAGTAAACATAATTCAAGACTTGAAAGTTGGAGAAATCAATTCTTTAAAAGCTTTGATAAACTTTCCAATATTTGCTCGAAAGAATTCATTCAACAACATATAGTGATTGCAAACTTGACTACTTGAATTGGCTAGATTCTAAGCCACCAATGTCAGTGTTGTGCATTTGTCTAGGTAGTTTCTTTTATGTGCCTAATTCCCAATTGAATTAAATTGTTTCAGCTTTAAACACTGAGATTCCATACTTTTGGGTGGCTCTTGAAGGCTATGTCACATCCTTCTATAGGTTGTTTTTGAGATCATTGTGTGTGGAATTCAACTCTAGAAGCTGTTTTTGCCGGTGTTCCAATTTTGACCAAGTTTCAAATAGCAGACAAATTTTGGAAGTGTGGAATTGATCACACAAAAACAAATATTGGAAGTATATGGATTAATGAAATGTGAAGTGAAAAGAAATAAGGGAAAGGGGACAAGAACTTAAGGGTATGTGTGACAAAGCAGTTGCAAAAGGTGGATCCTCCAATATGAACCTCAATGTATTTATACAAGACTTGTCGTGTGTTCAAGTATTGAGCACAAAGAGCTCTTGTACCTTAGTGACAATTAGAAAATTGGCAGATAAATAAGAATTTGGAGATTTTGCCTCTACAATTTATTTTAACCTCAAATTTACTTTTCATGTTCATTTTTATACGAGTGTATACAAATTTAAATCAGGTTACATTCAATCCATTTTTGACTAAAATCAATTTTTTTTACATTAGAACCAGTCATTTCCTTAATTATTAAACTAAGTTAACTCTAGAGAAAGGAAAAAAAAAAAGTAATATCCTAATCATAAGTTCTTAAATCACATTACATCTAGAAAATAATTGAAACACAAGAAGTGAAACAGTTGATTAAGACTAGTAAACAGGAGAGATGGTTATTCATTGTGCATGCCATCAATAGTTATGTTGATGACTTAGGAGCCTCTCAACAACTTGACTCATGGTGGGTCTAACATCTTTATCTTCTTGTACACAATCCAAAGCAACATTTGCCAAAGTTTCCATTTTCTTTGCATCATAATTTGATCCCAATTTAGGATCAACAATTTGTTCCAACCAACAACCAACTTCTAATCCTTTTCTTCTTTTTTCCCTAACCCATGTTACCAACCTCTCATGACATAACTCTTCTTTATCTTTGATTTGGATACCTGTTATTGGACTCTTTCCGGTAATCATCTCCAACACAACAACTCCATAGCTATAAACGTCCACTTTGGAGGTGATTTGCATATTGAAAACCCATTCAGGTGCCATGTAACCTCTTGTCCCTCTTATCCTTGAGAAGTTTGAATTATCATGCTCATTCCTGTTCAATAGCTTAGACAAACCAAAATCTGCAACCTTAGGTCGATAATCAGAGTCAACAAGTATGTTTTGCGGCTTTATATCGCAATGCAAAATCCACTCTAAACACTCTTCGTGTAAATACGCAAGACATTTTGCAGTTCCTAAAGCAATATCATATCTCTTACCCCAATCAAGTTCATTTGATGAGAGATTATCAGCTAAAGTACCATTTTCCATGTACTCATAAACCAACAATCTGTGTTTTCCCTCTGCACAATAACCCCACATTCCAATCAAATTCATGTGGTTAAGCCTTCCAATGATGCTAACTTCTGCAAGAAACTCACTATCTCCTTGATTTGTGTAATGCAAACGCTTTATCGCAGCAACTCGATCATCAGATAAAATACCTTTATACACGGTTCCTCCAGCTCCTCTCCCAATCTCTTGGCTAAAACCTTTTGTAGCTTGTTTTAATTCAGAATAACTGAATTTTCTAAATCCGGTTGCTGATGCTAGAACATACCCATGATTATCAACACTAGATTGCTTCCTATTCTTGAATAAGATACACCCTACTATAAAGAAGCATAAGACCTCAATTCCGCCCAAACCACTTGCAAACATAAGCAGGAACTTCACTAATCCATTTTCTTTTTCACTGACGTATAATCTTCGTAGTTGTTTTACTCCATTATTTCTCGAACAAACCAAGTTATCATACTCGGGGGAGAAAACAATATTGTTTTTTGGCAATTTCAAAAAGAGTGAACCTCTAAACTTTGTTGAACGAAGGCCGTTTAGTAACTGCGTCTTTGGATAACAATTATTCACACCCTTTTTCTTGACATAGCGAAATTGGAAGGCTATGCATTCACACAATCGTAAGCACAAATGCTCACATTGTTTGTAGGTGTAATTTTTATGGAATCCATAGTCATAGCTGTTAAACTCAACACGAGGTAAGAATTTGAAGCGATATTCTGTCTTGTTATTGCATGAAAATTGGAAGCTTGGTTTGCACCCTTGAGACCAATCTTGCTTATTGATTATGCTATAACCGGGAAGACACGAACATTTTCTACCATTTATTGGACCATAACTGCAAGTGCTATTAGGTCCACAAATTCCATGTATTTGACAAGGTTGTTGGAGGAATTGCCCTGACACTAACCACTTCTCTTGCCCTTGTTTTCGGCTATAGACACGAACATTGCCATCAAAATCAAGCGTAAGTCTTCGTTGTAGCATTGTTCCATAATCACTTGTTATGAAAGTGAAATCATCTGAAGAACTGAAGTTTCCCAAACGATTTAATGTTGCTACCCTATTATGATTGTACATGGATCTAGAATCTTGCCAATCAAGAAGCAAAGGATCTGGCCAATAAAAGCTTGAATCTCCAGGGCCGTCATAGAGAAGACGAAGAAGATTATCGTTGTAAAAAAAAAGCTTGTAGCAGCTAGAGGAATAGTTGGTGTCGCTTTTGGTCGAAACAAGGTTCATGTACCTTGTGAAACTTTGATCGGGAAGGAGGGTATCTGTTGGAAAATCAAAACTTCGCCACAAAATGAAACCATTTGTGTTGTGTTCTCTAAGAATGAGATTTCCTGTATCGTACAAAACCAACTCAAGTTGTTTGAGTGAGTATGTGTTTGTGGACCAAACATTAAACTGTCCTGCGTCGGTTAAAATGAGGTTGCCGGTATTTAGAAGGGAAAGTGTCGAGCGTTTTCCGTTAACTGGTTGGTCACGATTTGCCATCCAAACAACGGTAGCATTGGTGATGTTTTTGTGTTTTTGAGTGAACCAGATGGCGAATGAATAAGCATTTTCACCTACCGGATAAAAGCCCGCGGTGAATGTGCCTTTGGGTGAGACTATAACGTCATTTTCATGTCTCTCCACTAAGAGGGAAAATGATGATGAGTGTTGAAAATGGAAAAGCAAGATGAGAATTGTGAAGAAGATTGGTGAATGAAACATTTTAATTGTTATTGCTGGATAATCTTCCTACTATCTGTCATCATATATAAACGTAGTACGGTAATGGAAGAAGTACGTGAAGCGAAATTCTGTGACTTTACCCAAGCCCCACGGCATTGACAATGTCACCCAACCTTGTATTAATTGGTCGGAAATAATTTTGTTTTTTTACAAAACCAAAATAATATTCGGGCATTCAAATTGATAGAACACATCAAATACAATAACATGATCAATGTGAATCAATCAACAAACTCACGGCACCCAAGTTAATAGCATACAACGCAAAAATACTTACAAATAATATGATGAAATATAAATCATCATAATACTCATGATTTCGGATCTGCAACGTTGACGTCAAAATTATTGATTGAATCTATGATTGACTAAAGCTAATCTTGCAATAAGAACTAAACAAACACCGCAGCAAGATGCGAAATCAAACAATGTCGCACAAGACGATTGACAACACAGCATCGCACTCAAGCGGGGAAATCACAAAAAAAGACAAGAAAAATTTTGTGGTCGGAAATAATTGAAAACAGTCTTTCACTTGAAGCAGATTTTTTTTGTCCTAAAAACTATTTAATGAAGGTTCTCACTTTTTTTTCGCAGAAACAAACTTATATCATTTCATTAATCAAAATGTGTTTAATATAATTTGGTGTTTCAACCAATATCTACAAACTAGTCGATAACATGGACACCTTAGCTGAATTGTAAGCAACCTCGTTTGCTTGTCTCCGCACAAACTCAACACCTTAGTTTTCATAAAATTGCTTACGGATAGTTTTACAATTTTGGATACTAATCCCAAATTATGTAGAGCCATGTTTGAGAGATAAAAAACTATCAACCACTCTCTTCACATCTAACTCAAGATTGATGAATCCCAGCTTAAGCTCATAAACTCATTCGAAGGGGGATAATAAACCAAGAGCATGAAGCTTCTCACTTAAAGCAGTTTTTGTTTTCTTTTGATTCTCATTCTTTAGAAAAATGTAATGAACGAATGAAAACTCTTAAAACTAATTATTTTAAAAAAGAAAATATTTTTAGGGAAAAATTTCATTATTTAATCAGTATCAATATTTTAAGAAATACATTAAGCTGATTTTTTTCTACTATTTTTACCCTTAATTTAAACTATGGTATTTACAATTTTATCCATTTCATAATAAACTTAAATCTTTATTATTAAATTAAAATACAATTAAGGAGCTTTATGGTTCAATACAAAAGAAAGGAAAAAAAAAGTACTAGTGTGATCCCTTTTTTTAGTGTCATTAAGTAAAATATAAAATAAATAAAAAATCTACAACATCTATACTTATATAAACGCTCCCAACTTCTCAAATTATAAGTCACTTCCCAAAAAAATTTGTCCTTAAAATAAATTTCTTTACGATATCAATAAATTATTAATGTTTATTTTTTCTCATACATAACTTATCTTTCCCATGCATGTCGTTATGAATGATAATTTTGCAAAGTAACTTATAAATTTATTTTCCATACAAAATTAACTATATTTTTTAATTTGTGTAAAATGGATAAAACAACTTATAATTTGTGACGACAAGGTAGCATTTAGTAGAGTGGTGCTATATCTTGCGACAAGCTTGTTCGCGAACATATCACCACAAATATTTAACCTATTTACTTTTTAATAATTATTATTTATGCTTAATATTATTATTTTAATAAAAAAAGTGATCCACTTACAACTGTCAAATTAATAGTTGAAGTGTTGCTATCTAACACTATCCCTTTCTCTCTTATTGAATCCTTTGATCTTACACTTTGAGTAAATATAAGTATTATTTGTAGTTGTTCATGTTTGACTTTTATTTTGGTATTGAATCATGCAAAACATATAAAAGGAATTTTTTCAGCACAATTAGCTGATCTATGAATAAATAATGCTTAATCAAAATGACTTGAGATTAAACCAAACAATTGAACTCAAGTGGTTAATGAGCTTCACCAAATAAGAATCATTCAAGAGAACTCGAGTTCGTGAGATTAGTTAGGACTAAATATTTTAAATATGTCTGTGAACTAAACATATTCTAATAGGTTATTGAACTAATATTGTTTTTAATTATGTCCTTTTGTTATTCTTAAAAAAAAAAAAAATTATGTCCTTTTGTTACTTTATTTTTTTTTTTTTTTGACAGAATTACTTTATTTGTTTGTTTTGTACTTTTTTAAATAGCCAACGTTAATAGTAATTAATTGAATCATATATGATATGATATTGCTGGAAGAGAAAGATGTGCAGTGTGAATAAGAATCATTTGAATCGTGATATTTTATTGCTCGATAATTTTCTTATTATTTGTTATCATGTATAAACATAGTATGATAATGAAAGAAGTACGTGAAGTGAAATTTCCGTGACTTTACTTTTAGCTCCTTCTCCCAATATCCACGGCTTGACCATAATTCGTATTGACCTTGGGTCACCCAACCTTTTACAGTAATTGGTCGGAAATAATTGAAAACTGTTTGGATCTTGTTAAATACATGTCCTTGGACGCTTTTTTAAAGATTTTAGATTAAGATATTATTGTTAAAAGTCTCACATTTGATAAAATATGATTTGAACATAAGTTTATAAATGAAGGTAATTCTCACCTTATAAGTCGGATGTGTTAAGTTCAATCACGATATCTAAGAATTATTTTTAAAAAACAAATATTACAATTTTCATTACGCTAAATACACAAATTTATCTTTTAAGGTCTTTAAACAATGTTCAAGAGGCACTCGTTAACATTTCACAATCTGTTTCATTATTAGCATGCTTGTTCCATTTAAAAAGAACAAAAAAAATTGACATGGATTATTTCTTAAAAAAAAAATCTAAACCAAATGAAATTAAGAAGTTATTTTAGGTTAATATTCCATCAAAGTCTCTGGCTTTCACTACGATGAAAATGTTTATCAAAGTAAATTGCACAAATTTTAAGGTTGTGTTTTGTCATAAAGATTTGTCGGATGTTGATACAAATGATATTTTTCATGAATTTAATGTGTTGCAAATGTCGAAGTCAACTGTGTTAATGTTAGCATTTGAAATTGTTGAGTTTCTCAAAGCCGCAAATTGTTAGCCAAAAGTTTTAATTGTTTATCGAATTTATGTTAACTATGACAATGCTTATTGCATATGCACAAAGAAGTCTTTCTAAGTTAAACTTATTGAAAAACTACTTGAGATCATATATATCATGAGAAGGGTTGAGATATATGATAGAACATATTAACGTAGACACAATTATCAATCACTTTACATCTACAAATACTCTTAGGAATTGTATGGTATGAACATTTGGATAATGAATAAAAAAATTCAATGTTTTTTTTTTTACAAAATCTATTGTTTTTATTAGAGTAATTTTAACGAAATAAAAAGTATCATTTTCAAGCAAATTATTTTCACACTTTTAGAATTCATAATTCTTATATACTTATCAGTTAGAGTTTAAATTATAGGTTCGCCCTAGACCACTACAATCTCAGAAACGGGTCTGCTCTTTTCTATATAAAATTAATTTTTTTTTGTCAAGTAGCATAGTGGCTGGAGCTCACACATTTAAATGTGAAGAAATTAGGTGTCTGGAGTTCGAACCTCGGTCCTTGCATATATTATGTAATATCTCTACCAACTGAACTAAACTTACAAAAATAAATTAACTATATTTTTTAATCCGTGCAAAATGGACAAAAAGACTTATAATTTGTAACGGGTGGATTGGTATTTAATATGACTATCACAAATATTTAACATATTCCCTCAAATAAATATTTAACCTATTTGGTTTTAATAATTATTATTTATGCTCAATTTTTAAATATGTGATTATAATATTTAAAGTGGTTCTAAGAGACATAAAAGAAGTGGTTAGCATTATTTTAGTTTATTCTTTGTTCTTGATTTCAATATTTCATAAAATTGAAGTTGTTTATGTAACAAACAAAAAATGGGATCAGTGCCGGGTTTGTTTTTTTCCATGGGACCAAAACAATTTTCATTTAAGAATTCTATCAAAGTTACAAACAAACATAAACAAAAGTGATCACTAATAACTTAATGGAATCTTTACATAAAAAATTGAAAATAAAAAAAGTGGTCCAATTATAACTGTCAAATTAATAATTGAAGTGTTGCTATCCACCATTCTCTTTTTCTCTCTTATTGAATCTTCACTTTGAACTTACACTTTGAGTAATATCAATTCCAGAAGTTGAAGTACTTGATGCAACATCTATAAGTAAATCTAAGTATTATTTCTCGTTGTTCATGTTGGACTTTTATTTTGGCATTCAATCATGCAAAGCATATAAAAGGAATTTCCTCAGCACAATTAAAATGATGACTTGAGGTTTATGCGACGTGGTTTGGAATGCACTTCAAGATTTGGAAGCTGAAGAAATAAATCTTTGAAAACTCTGTTGAACTATCCAATTTGTCCCATTGCATTTCCTTATTTCAAACAAGAAACAATATTCAATAATATAGTGATTGTAAACTTGACCACTTGAATTGGCTAGATTCTAAAAGCTAGTAATATCAGTGTTGTATCTAGGTAGTTTCCTTTCAGTGTCGAATTCCCAAATGAATTAAATTGTTCAAGCATTAAACACTAGTGGAATTTAACTATTGAAATAGTTTTTTTTTTTTTTAAGGAACTATTGACATAGTTTTATCTAGTGTTCCAATGCTTACATTCCCTTTATTCTTGGACTAAGTCCGAATAGTAGAAAATAATTTGGATGTGTGGAAAAATGGGTTGGAGTTAAAATGGTGAGTTAAAAGTGAAGAATTGATCACACAAGAACAAATACTGGAAATTTATGGATCATGGAAGTGGATCCTCCTATATGAACCTCGATGTATTTTAGAAAACATTTTGTGTGTTCAATGCGACGTTTTAGAAACCGAACATCAAACCGGTGAGACTTCCTGGTTATAGTTAGATAAAATTGTGATCGAACCACTCAAATAACCAAATTTTAGACAATGACAATTTAAGGTTTAACCAACTAAACCGTCTGATTCGATTTTAAATATTTGTTTCGAGGTCATTGGACACACGAGCCTTGTTTCTGATTCAATTTTCAATAACTGTGTCAAGGTCATTGGATACATGAGCCTTGTTTCTCCGTGACAAGTATAAAACAGGCAGATAAAAGAGGTGATATGATAAGTATATTAATTTTATGAGTAAATTACACTCCCCTCTTTTAAGAGATGATTAAATTATACTTCCGTCCCCTCTTATATTAAAATATACACCCTCCCTTGAAAAGTAAAATTTATACTCCCCTCCCTTATAAGATTATATTAAAATAGACCCGCAATATTACTTTTTTTTCGATGTGTGTTAGATTATTTTTTTTTTTCTAGATTTATAGAAATCTAAAAAATTATTGAGGGAGTAAAGTGTATATTTTACCATAAGAGGGGAGAGAAATGTAATTCAAGCTTCTCGTAGGGGAGGGAGTGAAATATTTTCTAATATGTTTTCAATAAGAGGGGAGGGGAGTGTATATTTTAACATAAGAGGGGAGGGGAGTATAATCAATCATCTTTGAGAGAAGGGAAGTGTAATTTACTCTAATTTTATTTGATTTGATTGAGCTTAAAACAGGCATACAAGCAACAGAAATGTGAAAACTATGATCACATTCTAAACACTAAGTTATTTAAATGTTACCTCCAAAATTGTGATAACATCATCCTTGAATCAAATAACATGTAGAAAAACAATGGAAACAGAAGTACCAAATGTGCAGACTATCAATAATAATGGTCATCCCTTAATAGCCTTTCAACAACTTGACTCATGGTGGGTCTAACATCTTTATCTTCTTGTACACAATCCAAAGCAACATTTGCCAAAGTCTCCATTCTCTTTACATCATAATTTGATCCCAATTTAGGGTCAACAACTTGTTCAACCCAACAACCAACTTCTAATCTTTTTCTTCTTTTCTCCCTAACCCATGTTACCAACCTCTCATGACACAACTCTTCTTTGTCTTTGATTTGGATACCTGTTGTTGGACTCTTTCCGGTAATCATCTCCAACACCACAACTCCATAGCTATAAACATCCACTTTAGAAGTGATTTGCAAGTTGAAAACCCATTCAGGTGCCATGTAACCTCTTGTTCCTCGAATCCTCGAGAATTTTGAATTATCAAAGTCGTCCCTATTTAATAGCTTGGACAAACCAAAATCCGCTACCTTCGGTTGGTAATCAGAGTCAACAAGTATGTTTTGTGGCTTTATATCGCAATGCAAAATCCACTCCAAACACTCTTCGTGTAAATAAGCAAGACCCTTTGCAGTTCCCATAGCAATGTTATATCTTTTACCCCAATCAAGTTCATTTGATGAAAGATTATCGGCTAAAGTACCTTTTTCCATGTACTCGTAAACCAACAATCTATATTTTCCCTCAGCACAATATCCCCACATACCAATTAAGTTCATGTGGTTAAAGCTTCCAATGATGTTAACTTCAGCAAGAAACTCACTCTCACTCTCTCCTTGATTCGTTTCATGCAAACGCTTTATCGCAGCAACTCGATCATCAGATAAAACACCCTTATACACAGTTCCACAAGCACCCTTTCCAATCTCTTGACTGAAATCCTTTGTTGCATGTCTTAGTTCAGAGTAAGTGAATTTCCTAAATCCCGATGCTGTTGCTGTAAGAACATAGTTATGATTGCCTTCACTAGAATGCTTCCTATTCTTTAATAAGAAACACCATACAATAAAGAAGCACAATAATTCAGTTCCTCCTAAGCCACTGGCAAACCAAAGCATGAACTTCACTGGTCCATTCTCTTTGCCTTTGACATATAATCTTACTAGTTGTTTTTGTGCATTTTGTGAACAAACCAAGCTATCATCCTTGAAAAATTTCTCGTGGGAAAAATCAATATTGTTTTTCGGCAATAGCAAGAAAATTGATTCTGGGAAATCTGGTGAATGAAACCCATTTAAAAACCGTGTCTTTGGGTGACAACTATAAGTACCTTTTAGCTCCCGATATGTGTATTCAAATCCGATACACCCACACAGTCGCATGCACAAATGCTTACATTGTATATAGGTATAATTTCCGTAAGTACCATAATCATATCCATAAAATTTGACATGGGGTAAGTGTTGGAAGCGAGTATTTGAATTTGTCTTGTTGTCACATGAAAGTTGAAAACTTGGTTTGCACCCTTGGAACCAGTCTTGATTATCGATCCTGATGTAACCTGGAAGACACGAACACTTTCTACCACTACGGAAATTATAACTGCAAACACCATTGGGTCCACAAATCCCTTGAACACCACAAGGACGTTGACGAAATTGCCCTGATACTGACCACCTCTCTTGTTCATGTTTTCGGCTATAAATACGAACATTACCATCATGATCAAGGGTCAATCTTCGTTGGAGTAGTGTCCCATAGTCACTAGTTGTTAAAGTGAAGCTATCAGAAGAGCTGAATTCCCCTAAAGGATTTAGTATTGCAACCTTGCTACTGTTGTACGTTGATCTACCAGATTCCCAACTGAGGAGCCATGGAACTGGCCAGTAAACTCTTGAAACTTGATGTCCATCGTAGATAAGACAGAGAAGATTGTCGTAGTTGAATAAAAGCTTGTAGAAGCCAGATGAATAATCATTCTCGCTTTTTGAGGAAACGAGCTGCATGTACCTTGTGAAACTTTGATCAGGAAGGAGAGTATCTGTTGGGGAATCAAAGCTTTGCCACAAAATGAAACCATTTGTGTTTTGTTCTCGGAGAACGAGGTTTCCTGTTTCGTACAAAAACAACTCAATTGATTTGGATGACTTTGTATCCGTTGACCAAACGTTGGACAGCCCTGCGTCGGTTAATACAAGGTTGCCGGTATTAAGAAGGGAAAGTGTTGAGCATTTTCCGTTAACTGGTTGGTCACGATTAGCCATCCAAACAACGGTAGCATTGGCGAGGTTTTTGTGTTTTTGAGTGAACCATATGGCGAATGAATAAGCATTTTCACCTACGGGATAAAAGCCCGCGGTGAATGTGCCTTTAGGTGAGACTATAACGTCATTTTCATGTCTCTCCACTGAGAGGGAAAATGACAATGAATGTTGAAAATGGAAGAGCAAGATGAAAATTGTAAAGAAGATTGGTGAATGATTCATTCGAATCATGATATGTTTTTGCTGGATTGTTTTGTTATTCATTGTCATCATATCATATATAGATACAAATGGTATGGTAATAAAAAAGGCATGTGAACAAAAATATGGATAACTTTTTGGTCTTCGTTCCTTCTCCCACGGCATGATCATAATTCTTCATTTACCCAATTAAGTCACCCAACCTTTTTTACTAGGAAACCAATGTCGTAGAAATTATCAAAGACATTAGTGAAATGAAATGATTCGTTGAATGAATTATGAGATACAATGATTGTCCTTATATACACATGTGGATGTGCCAACCTTAAAACAGTGGCACTAATGTAATTTTTTTTTACCGGATACCGAGTCGAGTAAGACTGCAATGAGTGTCAAAACTCTCCCTCAAGAGATTTAACATTTATGTATATCCGGAGCTATGAACACTCTAGTTAAGTTAGAAGAGATCTCTTGATATTGCTCTTATTATTATTATTATTATTATTTTCAATGACAAAGGTTAATATGTTAATTGTTGTGTTAGATTTTTTTTCTTTGTCAGGACTTGAATTTTAGACCTCCAACATTTTAACATTTCACTCAAAGCAATTGAATTACCCAACTGCTTTTATATATGACACTAATATACATATTAATATCCTTTCATGTTACAAACAATAATTTAGAGATTAGTTTGTAAAGAGGTAACATACATTGAAGTTGTTGTTTGTTTGTTTACTATAATGAAAATCACTTTTACAAACAACATCCCCATTCACTATTTTAATATTTTCAATAACCAAATTGTATCATTATTAATCTCTAATGATTAGATTAGGTTATTTTTACATTATCCTTTGATGAACAGGGATAATTTACCCCTATCAAAGAAAAATCTTTTTTTTCTTTATTTTTATTCTTACAATTAGTTACCATTTTCATTTCAAGAACATCAAATTTTTTCATCGCCTTCATTCAACATGTGATCTGCATCTTCTTCGTTCCAGAATCAAATCATACTTATCACTATGGGTAAATTACCTCTAATTCATCAAAGGGCAATGTAGACCTCATAGATATGGTTTTTTTTCTTCTTACAATCAGTTACCATTTTCATCTCAAGAGCATCAAATTTCTCGGTTTCCTTCGTTCAACATGTGATTTCAATATCTTTCCTTCCATAATCGAATCATACTTGTCATCAGGGGTAATTATCCATAATTCATCGAAGTGTAATTTAGGTCTCACTAAAAAAAAGAATGATTTTAAGATTTGATAATATAGAGATTATTTTCAAAAGAATTTATTAAATAGTATAAGCTATCTTGAAGCGTTCTCATTCGAGGGCATCACCCCTGTTGAAAGTGGAAACATCACTAGGTCGTTATGTGAAGACGAGGTTAAACAGGTTGTTTGAGACTGTGACAGTTTGGTCCCAACAGAATCAATTTTGGTTTCATCAATGATTTTTGGGGGTATCTAAAACATGATTTTATGAGATTCATCTTTGAGTTTCATAAGTGAATGCTACTTTTATGTTTTTAATTCCTATGATTGAGAATCCTCAAGATTATGCAGATTTCCTACCAATATCTCTTATTGGATGCATGTACAAAGTGTTAGCTAAGTTGTTAGCCAATAGGCTTTGCAAGATAATAAAAAATGGTATTTCTGAATCACAGTCTGCTTTTGTTAAAGGCCACATATTTTAGATGGTATTTCTACTGTTAATGAAATGGTTGGTGAAGCTCGTAAATTAAAAAAAAAATTGTTGTTTAAAGTTGATTTTCAAAAAGTCTACGATTTTGTGATTGGAAATACTTGGAATTAGTAAAGAGGAAAATGAATTTTTCGACATTGTGGCAAAAGCATATCATGGAATTTTTTACTACAACAACAATTATGGTTAATGGGAGCATAACAGATAAATTTAAATTGGAAAGAGATTAGAGGCAAGATGATCATCTCTCTCCTTTTGTTTATAGCAGAAGGGATGAACGTTATAAGATTGGCCAGGTAGGGAGATTTGTGTTTTACATTTACAATTCGTTGATGATACTATCATAATAGGGAAAAGAGTTGGGAAAATATGAGAGCCTTTAAAGTGAATCTAGTTATTTTTAAAGTCATTTCTAGATTGAAGGTCAATTTTAACAAAAGTATGTCGGTAGGGGTGAATGTGCCTGATTGTTGGTTGGTAGAGGCATTTGTGGTTCTGAATTGTAAGATTGAACATATTCCTTTTGTGTATCTTGGTCTTCCGATTGGTAGTAACCCTCTACGACTTTCCTTTAGCAGTCGTTCATTGATCGCATTATAAAGAGGTTATTGGGGTGGAAAGCATAAACTTATCTTTGGGTGATTTTTTGTCTTGTCATCAATTTCTATCTACTTTATTTCCTTCTTCAAAACACCCTCGAGTATCATTTCCTCTGAGTAAGGGGTTTGGAGGTTATGAGGATTAGCGAATTTAATTTGACATTGTTAAAGAAGTGGTGTTAGAGATTACATGTGGATCAGGCGAGTTTTTGGTATAAAGTGTTAGTAGCTAGGTTTGGGAGGAGGAGGGAGGAAGATTAGGATCCATATGGTCGAAGGATATCATAGCCATTCATAGAGGTGTCGGATTGGGGGTGGGAATAGTTAGTTTGATTTGAGTTCGGTGAGAGTAGTGGGGCCAGACTTTTTTCTTAAATAGTGAAGGCCTAGGATTTTTTAGAAGCCTATTTTATAACATCCTAAATCCTTTAAGCAATAAATCTTGCAAAATAAATAACTATTTTCGAAGAGTTTAGATGTTACACCTTCGTTTCTCAAAAACATGCATAACCGGTTTTCATAAAAAATTTCGCAACGGAAGACAAACATACAAAATGATCTCAACAACATAAACATTTCTCCATAATCATCAACTCACATAGTCAAGTATGACACAACTCACCAATTATCAAGTGCATGCAATCTTCTAGACTCTTCTAGAAGCATGTGGTATCAATTGAATTCTGAAGATAATTTTACCGTGTTGAATCGACACCCACGTAAGAGTACACCTCCACTTATGTATTTCACCAAAGAAATTTAAAAGTACACCTCTATTTACATTCTTCATAAGACTAAACATGACTATGAATGTATAGACTTCAAGTAAGACTCGACAATGCACCTAACACCAACTATATGTTCACCAAAGCAATGTAAAAGTACACCTCCAACATTCTTCATAATTCAACACCATTTTCATTATCAAGTTTTACACCCATACAATCAACAAGTCTTAATCAAACAAAGAGTCGTCATCATATTCATCAATCAACAATCATCATCATAAAGAAACACATTGCTTCCTAAATCACCAAATCGCACAAAAACGAGTATTTCACCACACCATGATAGCAAACATTTAATACATCAATCAACATTAATGCATTCTCAAGTCACCATGTTATTACGTTTAGAAGACCATTTACAAGTTATAAGATCATTAAGATTCATTTCGACAAAGTTTGCATATTTTTGCAAAATCGCCTATTTTTATTTTCCACAACAAAATGAGGGTTCCAAGTCCTTACATATCATTAAAAACATCCCTACATATCATCTAACATCTAAGGTAATCAATCATAGCATTTTGGTCTCACAAGGTTCGTTTATTTTCTCAAAAACTCAAAGTTCGTCTCATTTTTAACATGTTTCAAAACCAATTTCATATCCAAGGTAAAGCCATGTTAGATCATTCTTAGAAGTCCAATTACACTTCATTTAATTAGGTTTGGGTGTTTGGAATCCATTGGTATACTTAAAAGTACATAAAAACATGAAAAATCGGGGTTTTCGGACACAGAGGGGTTGGCATGGCCGTGCCAATAGGGCGCACGGTTCTGCTACCCAACCACATGAAAACACGCACGGCCGTGGCACAGGGGTAAATTATCGTGCCACCTTGACAGACATAAAATGATGATTTTTTCGCTTTTGTGTTTTCGCGTGTAAAATTCCGATTTTTTATCCGTTTTCAATTCTGTTTTCGCCAACGCATCCGAAACACTTAGACCAATCAATCTACACTTGAAAACATGGTTTTACAACTCAAAAGAACTTAACTCAACTCACTCCAAAGTGACTCGTTTCACAAAAGTGCTTAAAACAACTTTTGACACAAAAACTCGATTTTCTCCCAAACCATTTCTCACCAAAACATATTGATTAAACACAAAAATTCCATTCATTCTAATTCATCCTAACAACTTCATCACTTCATTCAAATTCATCAAAATCAAACTTCTCCAATTTTAATCCATTTTCACAAAATATCATAAAACACAACAACACATTTATCAATACCCAATGCATGAATTATCATCATCAACATAACCCAACAACATTCGTATCATATAATCATGATTTCACCAACAATCAACACAACAACATCATTTTTCATCATTTTAAGTTAAAACTTCAAGATAATCATTTCACCACATAACAACAATGAAGTTTAAGCACAAACAACAAGTTTCTAACGAATTTCACATACCCAAAATCACCATTCAATTATGAGCACGAAAATTAACATTCAAATTCATAAAAATCATAATTCACGCAAAAGCACTTATGACCCATAAGTAGAAAAATGAGATTATAGCTTATTTGATGAAATATAACTACCCCCCTTACCTAAAACCTTCAATCCACTAGTTTAGGCTTCAACCTCCCCTCTAGCTCCCAATCTTCTAGCTTTCCTCTTCAAGTTCTTCCTCTTCTATTCTTCTCTTCTTCTCTCTATCTTCCTACTTTCTCTCTATAGCCTCTCTATCAAATGTTATGAAATATTTTCTAACCCTAGTTTTCTTAAGAGATATGAATATATACTTAGGGTACGGATCTTCTCACAATATTTTTTGCTCATTCCAAACAAAATAGCCTAGCGTGAGTTAACTCACGCAAAAGTATTTTGTGTTGGGAATGAGCAATTTTAATATACTCCTCCTTAATGGGCTTAGTTACTACAAACCATAACGGGCTCAAAACTCTCATTTAATTAATTCTAAAAAGTTACTACGCTAAAACATCGATTATTTACCACATCAAAATAATTACCTCAACTCGCTAGTAACTTAGTAAAAATAATTATTCTCACTAAAGCACTAAAAATAACCTTACCAATAAAATTACTAATTTACCCTTAACCCCCCAAATGACCAAAATACCCTTAGCCTTCAAAATGCCTAAAATACCCTTCTAGGCTAAAATTCCACCAATCCCAAATCAAATGTACAAACAAGGAATTAATCACACGCAAACACATAATAAATAAATAAATAATTCTAGTTTTTTTTTTTGAAGAGTAAATAATTCTAGTTAAAAACAGGATGTTACATATTTAGCTTAAAAGACCAAGCCACATGCCATTCCGAAAGCCTTTTAAGCTTATTAGGTTGGCTTATTTAACTAAATGTGAATAATATTATTTGTTATTATGTTATATTTTGTACTTTGAATTAAAATATAAATTTGTTAACTTTTTCAATAATTTAAGCTTATTAGAATACATTATATTTTGCATATATAAATGTATTATTATAAACTAGAATTGAAATATGATACAATATATAGTCAAATTCCGTAAAAACTCGTGTTAATTATCAAAATATAGTTTAATCTAATTGATCTTTTAGTTCACTAGTCTATTTAAACTTATATCACATTGCTTATTTAAAGATATTCATATGATATAGGTTTTTAAACAGACTAACAGGTCATAATAGGCTTTCAGAAGGCCAGGCTCAGGCCAGGTTTAGGCCTTAAAAAAATTTCATAGGCCAGACTTAGGCCTTGCAAAGCCTAGATTGTCCTAGCCTATTCCCACCCCTAGGTTGATCATTGGTTAGAGGGTGGTGTGTTGCGTGATAAGTTCAAACGGTTGTATGATTTATCTCATAACCAATGGGTGGAACTGGCGCTGAAGGTTGTTGGCATGGGAGGAGGAGCAGATGGGGGAGTACAATCTCTTGTTGTCTAACATTTTCTTGCAGGATGATGTGAAAGACAAGTGAGATTGGACTGTCGATCCAGGCAAACGATATTGTGTCCTAGCAGCCTATGATTTGCTTTCATTTGTGGTTCAGTTTAATAGGTCGGTATATTATGACACTGTTTGGAATAAATCGGTGTCATTGAAGGTTTCTTTGCTCATGTGGCAGTTATTATTATATCACCTATCAACAAAAGATAAGTTGATTCATCGTTGACTTATTATGTATACTTCGGGTCCTTGTTCAGTTGGGTGTGGGCATGATGAAAGTGTTGATCGCTTGTTTGTGGGCTATGCATATTTTGGCAGCGTTGTGGCGCAAATTCTCCTTTGGCTTGGCATTTTCATGGAGGTCAGGTTATCTATTTCTTCTCATTTTAATCAGTTTACAAATTTAGATGGTGATTATAAGAAATTTCAGTTTTCTCTACATGTAATTTGGATGGTGTCTGTTTGGGTTATTTAGAAGGACAAGAATAACTGTATTTTCCGACCAAAACATCAATCTTTGTAGCAGCTTGTTGATAGCCTGAAATTTTACTCAAATGGCTTCAAGCAGAAAATCCTAATTTACTTTTCAATTTTCACCACCGGTGGATTAATTCCATTCAGTGCTTTATTTTTGTCCTTACCTGGTCAGTTGTATTGTTATATGGCTAACGTTGGTGATGCCTTTTCTTTGAATTTAAATTGTATATACTCTTGAGTTTTAGCCTAGCATATCTTGCGTGGGCGTAGAGCTTCATCGGTTTATTATAAATTTCACTTTGTCTTTATAAAAAATAAAAATAAAAAGTTATTGAACTAAATTTGGTTTTAATCATGTCCTTTTGTTACTTTACACTTTTTTTCTTTGTAATTTTTTAATAATCAATGTTACTGGTAATTAATTGTTAATTTTTTGCCCGGGTTTTAATCTGGGACCTCCAACACCGTTAAATATTAATTTAAGCTAGTTGAACTAAGGCTCTCCACCCCGCTTTGTTAACTAACTAGTAATCAAATATCCAATTCTCTCCAATATCGTTTTGGGTGGGTTAATATTTCTTTTTTATACAAAAAACTGATAATCAACTATCAATCATCCATAACGAGTCATAGTATATAAACATGTCCGTAAATTTATTTATAGTTTGTAAGTAGCTCTCTCGGTGTCCAAATCTCAAATCAATTCGAGTCGAAATAGAAAGGTTATGAAATATTTATGCTTATTTTCAATATCATACTTCTTACCATTTATTATTTATTATGCTTTTTTTCCAATTCTATTAACTTATCTTTCCCATGCATTTCTATTATGAATGATAATTTTGTAAAATAACTCAAATCTTTTTCGCAAATAAAATTATCTTTTGTAAAATGGACAAAACATCTTATAATTTGTGACAACCGGAGTGTATTTAATATGACTATTAGTCTATCACAAATATTTAACCTATTTATTTTTTAATAATTATTATTTATGCATAATTTATAAATATGTGATTATAATATTTAAAGTGGTTTTAAGAGACAAAAGAGAAGTGGCTAGCATTATTTTAGTTTACTCTATACTTGATTTCAATATTTCATAAAATTGAAGTTGTTTATGTAACAAACAAAAACTGGGATCAGTGCCGGGTTTGTTTTTTTCCTTGGAACCAAAACAATATATACACTAATTTAAGAATTCTATCAAAGTTACAAACAAACAAAAACTAAAGTGATATAACTAATCTTAATGGAATCTTTACATAAAAAATTGAAAATAAAAAAAGTGGTCCAATTACAACTGTCAAATTAATAATTGAAGTGTTGTTATCTACCACTATCCCTTTCTCTCTTATTGAATCTTCACTTTGAACTTACACTTTTGAGTAATATCAATACCAGAAGTTGAAGTACTTGATGCAAGATCTATAAGTAAATCTAAGTATTATTTCTAGTTGTTCATGTTGGAATTTTATTATGGCATTCAATCATGCAAAGCATATAAAATAAAAGGATTTCTTCAGCACAATTATTAGCTGATCTAGGAATAAATAATGCTTAAGCAAAATGACTTGAGGTTTATGCAACGTGGTTTGGAATGCACTTCAAAATGTTAGTGTTGTACATTTCTGTAAGTAGTTTTCTTTCAGTGTCTAATTCACAAATGAATGAAATTGTTCAAGCATTAAACACTAGTGGAATTCAACTATTGAAGTTGTTTTATCTAGTGTTCCTATGCTTAATTCCCTTTATTCTTGGACCAAGCCCGAATAGTAGAAAAAAATTTGGATGTATGGAAAAATGGTTGGAGTTAAAATGGTCAGAGTTGAAAAGTGAGGAATTGATCACACAAGAACAAATATAGAAAGTTCAAGAGCTTCCATGATCCACAGGCATACAAGCAACAGAAATGTGAAAACTATGATCACATTCTAAACACTAAGTTATTTAAATGTTACCTCCAAAATTGTGATAACATCATCCTTGAATCAAATTACATGTAGAAAAACAATGGAAACAGAAGTATTAAATGTGCAGACTATCAATAATAATGGTCATCCCTTAATAGCCTCTCAACAACTTGACTCATGGTGGGTCTAACATCTTTATCTTCTTGTACACAATCCAAAGCAACATTTGCCAAAGTCTCCATTTTCTTTACATCATAATTTGATCCCAATTTAGGATCAACAATTTGTTCTACCCAACAACCAACTTCTACTCCTTTTCTTCTTTTCTCCCTAACCCATGTTACCAATCTCTCATGACACAACTCTTCTTTATCTTTGATTTGGATACCGGTTGTTGGACTCTTTCCGGTAATCATCTCCAACATCACAACTCCATAGCTATAAACATCAACCTTAGAAGTGATTTGCATGTTGAATACCCATTCAGGTGCCATGTAACCTCTTGTCCCTCGAATCCTCGAGAAATTTGAATTATCAAGGTCATCCCTATTCAATAGCTTAGACAAACCAAAATCCGCTACCTTCGGTTGGTAATCAGAGTCAACAAGTATATTTTGCGGCTTTATATCGCAATGCAAAATCCACTCCAAACATTCTTCGTGTAAATACGCAAGACCCTTCGCAGTTCCCATAGCAATGTTGTACCTTTTACCCCAATCAAGTTCATTTGATGATAGATTATCAGCTAAAGTACCCTTTTCCATGTACTCATAAACCAACAATCTATGCTTTCCCTCAGCACAATAACCCCACATACCAATTAAGTTCATGTGGTTAAGCCTTCCAATGATGCTTACTTCAGCAAGAAACTCACTCTCACTCTCTCCTTCATTTGCTTCATGCAGACGCTTTATCGCAGTAACTCGATTATCAGATAAAACACCCTTATACACAGTTCCTCCGGCACCTCTTCCGATCTCTTGACTAAAACCTTTTGTAGCTTGTTTCAATTCAGAGTAACTGAATTTCCTAAACCCTGTTGCTGCTAGAACATAATCATGATTCTCATCAGAATTTTTGCTACTCCTAAACAAGAAGAACCAAACCATAAAAAATCCCAACAGCTCAACTCCTCCTAAACCACCTGCAAACCAAAGCATGAACTTCAATGAACCATTTTCTTTCTTCTTCATGTATTCTCTGTCAAGCTTTACCACTCCATTCCTCTCACAAACCATTCCACTGCTATTTTGTTGAATCCTAATCTCATCAACAAAACCACTACTTTTCGGCAATTTCAAGTAGAATGATCCAAGAAAACTCTGCGAACGATGACCGTTAAGTAACTGAATTTTCGGATAACACCAATAAACACCACCATATTCAGCTGTAAAAGTATATTGAAATCCTGCACAATCACACAATTGTGCACACAAAGTCTCACATTCTTTGTAAGTTTTATTCGTATAAAACCCATAATCATATCCATAAAAATCAACATGAGACAAAGCCAAAAAACTTAACTCATCATGAGTCTTGTTACTACAAGAAAGTTCAAAATTGGGTGTACAACCTTGAGAACTATCTTGATCATTAATCCAAACATAACCAGGTAGACAAGAACATTTTCTACCAGTCAAAGGATCATTACTACAAGTACTATTAGGCCCACAAATCCCATGAATAAAACAAGGTTGTTGACGAAATTGACCCGAAACAAACCAACCATGTTCCTCATCTTTTCTACTATAAATGCGAACGTTACCATCATGATCAAGTGTAAGTCTACGTTGCAAAAAAGTTCCATAATCAGCAGTATTAAAAACAAAATCATCAGATGAACTAAAACTACCAAAGGAATCCAACGATGCGATTCTACTACTATTGTAAGTACTTCTTGTACCGCTACCAGCAGCACCATTGCTTGTAGTCCAAGGATCTGGCCAATAAATGCTAGAAACTCTCGGTCCTTGGTATAGAAGACGAAGAACATTATCATTGTCAAAAAATAGTTTGTAGAAGCCAAACGAATAGTTCGTCTGACTTCTTGATGAAACGAGGTCCGTGAACCTTGTTAGGGTCTGGTCTGGTAAAAGTGTATCTGTTGGAAAATCAAAACTTTGCCATAGAATGTTTTTCTTGGAACCGGTTATGTTTTGTTCTTGAAGAACAAGGTTACCTGTTTCATGTAATAGTAATTCAAGTGGTTTTGTTGAGGTGGTGTCTGTGGACCAAACAATGGACTGAGCTGCATCTGTTAAGACGAGGTTTCCGGTTTTGAGAAGGGAAAGTGTTGAGCGTTTTCCGTTAACAGGTTGGTCACGATTTGCCATCCAAACAATGGTGGTGTTGTTAAGGTTTTTATGTTTTTGTGTGAACCATATGGCAAAGGAATAAGCATTTTGTCCTACAGGGTAGAAACCTGCTGTGAAGGTTTTTTTGGAGGAGAGTATGATGTTTTGTTCAGGGTTTTCTACTGAGAGGGTGAAGGATGAGGTGTGTTGAAAATGGAAGAGAAAGATGAGAAAAGGTATGAAGATTTGTTTGGGCCGGAGCCTGGGCAACCGCTCAGGCTCACCGGACCTTAGAACCGCCCTTGTTTGTGATGGTGAAGGGGACATTGTTGGAATCTTGGGTGGTGTGAAGAGGAAAGAAGATCAGTGATTAATATTGAATTGTTTTGGTGGTGTAGTTTTATGGATAATGAAGAAGAAATAAATAGTGTGGTCCTAAAAGGGGATAGCACTTGTGTGCCATAATGGTATATACCATAGTCCAATTATAATGTGCCACGTGGCACATCCTTTAAAAAAATATATCAAATAAAGCATTTATAAAGTAACATTGATAGATGACACACTCTAATTGGTCAATGATATATACCATTGTATCTCAATGGTACACAAGTGGAATCCAATCCCTAAAAAGACATTGAGTGTTTGAATTATTTATTATTTGTACTTGTAGTATTTGATGGTAGGTATAGATAATTCATGTGTGTGAATGCAATAATTCAAAAAGAGCTTTCAAAATTTACAACCGCTTTTGATGCACCCTGTGCTACATCTCATGTTAAAAAAATATGGTTAATTCGACTAAATAGATATTTATTCAATCAACCATGAAAATTGTGGTACGCATGAGCAAAAATTATTAAAAATCAAATCCCTACCTAAGAGAAACAAGAGTTGATAAGGCAAAAACTACAATACAAAAAATGTCATAAATAGACAATATTTAAAAAATGCATACAAGATTTAATGTAAATTGAATAATTTTAGATAGCATTTAGATGATATTGGGATACCAATATCACGTGACATTGACCAACCACAATATCACATAATATTGACACCCAATGTCCCGAAGTGTTTTCCGATAATTTTACGGTCTTATTCAAATGTTACCGAGCATTTGGTGCGTGATAACATGTCCGAACGCAATAAATTCAAAAAAGAGAAGAAAAAAATGAGTGATTGCTGAAAAGTGAAGAATCAATTATAAAGTCTACACGTGTTTACACGTGTTCTGTATTCAGTATATAATCTTTTAAAAATTACTAATATATTTGAATAATAAAACTCCTAGTTGTATTAAAATAATTGTAACATGCATTTCTTTATGATTATATTTGTATGGTCTACGGGAACAGTATGTGGATTAGAAGTATTCTCGTTCCCGCCGTAGTATTGTTCATGTGTCAATGTCTGCTGGTCAAATTTTCAACGATTTGGCGCTATCTTTCTACTCTACCTAACCTACGTCGAACCTCGTGCTATTATTAGATTCCCATTACACCTCCTAAAAAGAGAAAATTTTGGTGTCTACGTACTACGTAGCCATTTTTTCCTTTACACCTCCTTCACTTCTTTGAAACTATCATGCTGACTTTTTTTGTTGACGTTATCAAGTTGACTTTTAGATTAAGGGGTCTAACAAACTCCTTCAAGGTGTGTTTGATTGTGTGGAAATAAAAAAGGGAAAGATGTGAGAAAGAGAGAGTATCTACAAGAGGAGAGGAAAAGATGAATTATATGTGAATGAAGGAGGTTTGACATATTATTTAATACAAGAGAGATATAGAAGAAAAAGATGTGGTTTTCTTTTTAAAAAAGACAAACATCCCTAGACTAAAAACTTTAATATACGATATTATTTTATTATATTTTAATTTAATTAATTACTAAATTGACAAACCAATTTTATTAATTTTGTAACAATCAGATTTGTTATCTCATAAAATAATCAAATATTGTCTATATTCGATGCTTTGTTTTCAAGGGTACAATTGACATGGACCCAAAATTCTAATCTCTTTTCTTGTTTCTTCACACCAACGAAGAGAAAGAGTTTTGACTATTACTTTTTTCACCTTATGTCATACTCACGCACCCTGGAAAAATGGCAAACATGCCCTTTGAATTACGTAATCCGGAAAAATCGAAATAATGTCTGGATTACGTAATCTGGACAAATTCGGAGTATGAAAGGAAGTTCTTCCCTCATCTTACAGTTTCACTTTTTTCCTCTCTCTCTCTCTCTCTCCCAAAATTCGAATTGAACGAATCAGTCCAAATTTGGAGTTTTCTTACTCAAAATCACCGCATTTCAAGCCTTATCAAACATCAAATTGATTGTTAGTTCGAAATCCTTATGCATGCAAGTTAATTTGGGTGTTTTTTTTCTTCTTCTTGGGCACTGAAGTTGTCCGGATTTTGTATTCCGAACTAGATTGTTGCAGTTCAGATTGTGAAATCCAGACAAACCCGTGTGTAATTTTTTTTCTTTCTTTTTTTGTGTTGTGATGCACCCTAAATTTGGATCATGTTGTGTTATGCATGTTACATGTATGGATGATGATATTGATCGGCATGTTACATGTCACGCATCCGTTTAGAAGAGAGCGGGAACAGCGTCGTTGAGCGCGTCGAGCGGCTCGAGAGGCGGCAGAGGGTGTAGTTCAGGCTCCCAAGCATAGGGCTGGCAGGCCACGCTGTGCTGTTGTCGAAGATGAGTCTCAATCCCAAGCTGACCCAGATTATGAGCAGATGGACGTGGAGCATCAGACAGAGGATGATGTTGAGGCAATGGAGGAGGATGTGGATTAGGATGCCCAGCAGCAGCGACGGAGGAGGAGGGAAGAAGGTGGTGGAGCCAGACCCTGATCTTCTTGATGACTACCTCGGTGGCCCACATGACACTACACTGTTGACAAGGTACCATGTGCACGTGGCCAGGAAGGCGTCTGAGGGAGTGGTACGTTTTAATGTGATATTTTATGAACTTGATGTTAATCTTAGTGAAACTGATGTTAATGTTGTATAAGTCATTACCTCTGATTAATTCTTTGTATTTTAATTTGATATCTAGTTTAACTCACCTTATCTTTGTGAAACTGATGTTAATGTTTTGTTTTAAATTTTTTGCAATGGCGGAACAATTTAAAATGCATCAACAACGGGAAGAAGATTGATACAATGCATGATGATGATACCATGCCTATCATGAACGCATGGTGGTGGCGTGATGCACCGGGAGCCACTGGTCTTTCTTGGCTTTAGGATACTACAGCCAGATTGACCACGGCCTGATTTCTGCATTTGCGGAGAGGTGGCGCGAGGAGACTTCGAGCTTCCACCTTCCGTTTTGGGAGATGACAGTGACACTTGATGATGTGTCATATTTGCTGCATCTCCCCATTGATGGCATGCTTCTGTCCCACGAGTTCATATCAAGGGACGATGTGGTGGATTTGATGATCAGGTATTTGGGGTCTAATTCGGGAGATGCTCTAGAGGAGGTGGCTAACACCAGAGGTGCATATGCTAGGTTTAGCTACTTGACGAAGATTTTAAAGCAGCGTCTCCAACGGCAGTTGGAGTTATTTAATGAGAATGGTATGGATGATTAGGTGCAGAGGTTGCGGGACCAGGCTCTGCGGATATATTTGTTGTACTTGGTGGGGATCACGCTCTTCACTGACAAGAGCGGCACCTATGTGGATGTTGTCTACCTGAGGTACTTCAGAAGGTTGTTTATGGCTTTTCATGGGGAGTTGCATGCCTATCTCACTTGTATAGGGAGCTTAACCATGCTTCCCATTGGGCCAGTAGTCAGCTGTCAGGGTATTTGTCTTTGCTGCAGGTATAAATTAATAATTATGTTTGTTTTTTCATCTATAAGTTTTGATAGTTTATATATTAATATGTGGTTGTCTTTGTTGCAGGTTTGGATTTATCAGCACTTCAGGGGTATAGGCAGTAAGGATGTGTGGGGTGGATATTAGGAGGAATATCCATGTGCCATGCTTTTTGCATCACAGATGGTTTTCTCTACACCAGACGAGTACAGAGCGCATATGGATGCGCTGGATCTTAGGATGGCTCAGATACGGTAACCGCATGGTGAGATATCTTCCGAAATGGGTGCTTCGTCAGTTTGGATACGTTCAGACTGTCCCGAGATATACATTGGAGATTGCACATCCCCGACAGAACTTAGGGGAAATCACCCTTCGCTTTCAGCGTGCTCTTGATTATGCGCTAACACCTCAGGAGTTGGGTCACCCTGCAGTGTATGGTGTGGAGGCATCAGAGGGATACATCCACTGGTTTTATGACGTCTTTCATCCACGCATGATTCTTCCAGACATAGAGGTTCTGGTGCCTACGCCACCAGAACTGGAGGCCATTGATGAGATTGCTGCTCAGGAGGATGGAGAGCATGGGTACTTAGAGCTGAGCGGAAGGTTGGACCGCATCAGAGACCTTGTGTATGCTGTTATTTCCAGCGGTGAGGTGCAGCGTGGGTCTGACGCATGGAGCCATTTGGAGGAGGCATTGAGAGAGGTGCATGGTGGGAAGGTTTACCATCGTAAGGGAACTACTAAGGGTGGCAGGGGTGTCGGGGGTTCCAGAGGTGGCAGAGATGGCATGGGTGGTGACAGGGGTGGTAGGGGTGTAGTTATAAAGGGTTGATTGTAACTTTTAATCATGTTATATTTTGAATATTTTGGATTATTTTAAATTTTGTAACACTTGGATAATTTTAACTATTATGTTTTATTAATGTTTGAATGTTTGAAAATTATATTGTGTTGTTAATTCTTATGTTATAAATTGAATTTTTCTGTTTGAACAACTAGTCAAAGGCCAAAACAGTTTAGTACATGCTCTAAAATAGAGGCTCATCCAAAACAGATGATTTCTGCCTCTGTGCTGATGCAGTTCGGATTCCATAATCCATACAATGTTTACACTTTCCGGATTATGTAATCCGGAAACATTATTTTTCACCCCAAAAGTTGACTTTCTATGGGGTGATTGACACTTTTCAGATTACATAATCCGGAAAGTGCAAAAACTGTCTGGATTATGGAATCCGAATCCATCCATTGCACATTGACACCAACATCCATCAGGTTGGTTTAAGTTCCAAAATCCACGAATTTGTCCGAACTCATTATCTGAAAGGAGTTCAGATTATGTAATCCGAACAAAGGGCGCGCGAGGAAATGAATAGGGTGAGAAAAGCAATTGCCAAGAGTTTTTGTTCTCGACTATTCAAAAGTCTATACTTGCAGTCCAAGGTCCAACCAAGAAACCAAATTTCGTATTGGATCAACAACACTTTTCATATCCTCCTTCTATAAGGGAGTGTGCTTGCAGCAATACAATGCAACAATTGAAATTTATGAATCGTAATTGCCTCTTATCATTGCAATCTTTAGCGCTCGATGATTATTTATTCCACCCTCCGTAATTGTCGAGCAACGACTACGACACGTTGAATTCACCCGCAACCTACACCTCCCTATATAAGGGGACTTTAACAATCTCCCAATATACGATTTCATTCACTCTTAACCCTCTTTTCTTGCTCAAATTATGAATTGAACGTCAAAGTGTCTATAGGTACATCACCCCACGTCTACCCAAGCACTCAAGAACAATCAGTTCACCGTATCATACGTCATGCTGCTAATCAGGTCAGATCAGTTTCATGTGGGGTCCGCACATTTTAATTTTTCATTCTTATTTCATCGCTCTATCAAACAACATTGATGTGATACTTCTCTGCTAACACTATATTGTCTCAAGTTCTCTCATTTCTTACGCCTCCATAAACAAACATTCGCTAAAGGTGGAACACATTAAACAGCAACTAAAGCCTTAGATTAATTAAATTTACCCATTTTGTTATACATTCTACACATTTGATTGCAGTTTGCACCCTCTTTTTTTGGTTAAACTATGATGCATATCTCTAGAGTTTTCTAGAAACCATTAGTAAGTTATGGAATCATCATTACTTATTAAGTGTTGGTGCACACTTTTAAATCTTTCTAGAATATTATAGAAGTTCTTAGAATAAATTAATGTTGATTTTGTATTAAAAAACATAATGTATGTTCTAGAATCAAGTATCGACTTTGTTATGACTCAGCTATATCATAAATTATTTTATTGCATTCAAACCTATGTGTATTGTTGTTATGTTAAGTTCCAATGTGTTCTGATATGTTTTTGCTAAGTGAATATGCAACTATATTATGAAAATCGATTCTCTAAGTGTTATTGCATAATTAAAGCAATGCAATTGTTTATGGGAAAGAGCCTATGTATTTAGGTTGTATTCAAGTGATGTGTTGTTTGACTCGAGCCTGTGATGACTCTAGACATGTTTTGGTGTAGTCTAGGTCTACGAGAGGAGCATGACTCGTGGTAATGACCTGTGGTCGAAATGAGGTGTTTGTGTGCTAATGGTCATCATATAGGATCTAACAAGCCTAAGTGCAGGAAACACACGCTAGATGTACCTGATAGTAGAGAGATCTATTTGTTGGATCACGTGATAACAATGAGAGGGGAATTTCTAAGTCACCTAGGTGGTAATTCATAAGTGTTGGGATCTACCATAAAACTCTTGTGATCTTTTGCGTTTCACTTATATTCTAGTTGGAGACGAACTCAATTTAGAACTTTATGTTAGGGAAGTAACTTGTTAGTTAGGTTCATAATCATCATACAATGAGTATTACATCAATAGAATGAACTATAGTAGGCATTTTCCAAGTATCCAAGCCAAAAAAACGTAAGATAAAATTTTGGTCAACAATGGTTTCTCCTTTATTCTAGTTGGAGACGAACTTAATTTAAAACTTTATTTCAGAGAAGTAACTTGTAATTATATACATAATAATCATACATTGAGTATTACATCAATAGAATGAACTATAGTAGGTATTTTCCAAGTATCATTGATAAATAGAGCAAGTAGAAAAGGACATGAATATATTTGCCTCCAAGAGAGCATTCACCGGGTACCTTGATCTATGTTTAGAGTTAGAAATGGTATCGAAGTGAGATATAGGTGTGTCATGTGTGCATGCATGTATCTTAATGTAATTGTATACTTGCAAGTGTGTTGTATGTTTACCTAAAGTGACTTTTTCTCCATTACACTTGATGAATTCCATGCTTATGACTACAATGAATCTTGTATCATTTACTCATGTGCTTGCTTGCTTGTATTTTTCTTAAGTGTTATTATATCCCATACAATTTGATTACACACCCCTTCATTAGATGTGTTTGTGAGTTAAGGTGGTGTAGACATTCTGCAGGAGCTAGGTGATGCTCAAGGAAGTTCAATTTCTTTGCTACTAATTGTTTGCCCTTTATGCTTTGAGACTTGTTTTATTGGCCTCGTGCCAAGTATTTATGTTTGTTGGGATTGTGTACACTATCACTGATCTAATTATGTGTCATTAAGGGGAGGGAAACTATTTTACTATGTTTTGATATTTTTTTGGTTAGTTCGTTTTGTAGGACCATTCTTCGCATTTAAAGGAATCGTTGCTAAAATCTTTTATTCAGTCTACTTTAGCATTTCTTATGCATTATTGTGTTTTGTGTATGTTGTAATGTTCTAAGCCTATTATTATGATTTGAGGGTCATTTATTTTGTTTTTCGTGTCGTTGAAAAAGTATTTGAAGTCCATATTTTATGTCAGGGCATTAAGTGACTAAGTTTTATTAATATAGTATATAATAGGTTTTGAGATTGAGGTTGTCCCAATCTATAAATTAAACAAAATAGAAAAAAAATGAAATAGGCTTTAAAGGATGGGTGAGTCACTTAGGTGCCAACTTAGTTGGGATGTTTCTGATTCTCATTGATGCCTAACCTATTTGTTGCCTAATAAAAAAAAAGAAAAAGAAGAAATAAATCTAAGTCACATCAAACAAAAATTATTCATGTGTATACAATTTACCAAAAATGAAATAAGAACCTGAGATAAATACCATTAAATCATGAAAATTGTTTTTACGCTCCTATCAATTGCTCGCAGACATTTCAAATTAGCCAAAATACCCCGACAACAATCAATCATCCTTCAATGAACTTTTTAACTTGGATACACTAATTTAAAAAACGTTGAATGAAAATTAACTACCATTTTGAAGCAAACGGTGAACAATTGTCATTTAGTGAATGGTAATAACAGTTTGCGAGCAATTGCTAAATACCTAACTAACAATCTTTTTGAGTCATTGTTTGAGAAGGATTTGTATAAAGTATGAATGAATGGACCAGCCTTTTATGGTCCCGCTGTCAAAAGAAAAGGAAAAAATTTCGTATATTTTAAAAAAGGAAACAATTTGTTGAAGGGAAAAAAAATAAACACTTTTTGTACAGGGAAAAAATAAATACATTTTTTAAAGGGAAAAAATAAACCCTTAAAAGCACCTAAAATACCTTTTTTAAAGGAAAAATAAGAATCAAATAAAATTCTCTAAACGGTTGTAATTTTGTGTTGTTCGCCTGGAGTTACAAAACCTGCATGATTTTGCACAGTTGGGATCAGCCACACTGGAATACCCGGCACTTCAGAAAGTAACCAAGTTGTTGGGAGGTATTCTTCCATGGTCACAAGACCAAGACCAAATCAATAATGTTTAGTCATACACATAAAAAGATTCTCTTCAAAATATTCAATCATTTTTTTATCAATTTTCTCTTTATTATGGAGTCCGGGTATACTCTCCAAGTTCGTCTATTTTTCAGTTGTATAACAAAGCCCCAGTTACAGCGAGCTCTTTCTTTAGTGAAAGGCTCCATTTTTCTTTTTATTTTTGTTAGATATAGCTTGACCATTTATAACTTGTATTCGGTTTTATTCGATATTCTCGTCTCCCATGTACTTCCCACTACTAGCCATTCGTCCGGTGGATCCAACTCCATAGTGGGTGTGGGTTCACACGAAGGTTCGGAGCATAACCTCAATGGAGCATACATGGACTCGTTAAAAAAATATTTCTTTTTGTGTGTGTGACAAAACACTATTTCTTTGGGAAAAATGTTAACTTGTGCCCTTATGGCAAATGTTAAGGATTCCACTAATAGAAATTTTGTATCGAAAAATTGTGTTAATTTATTAATTAAAATATTTAATATTAATTTTTTTCAATTAATACTTACCATTAGTGGTAAGAATTTAATGTTTAACATGTGCCCTAAGGACACAAGTTAATAAGACTCTTTCTTTGATCGTGTGACCATATTAAAATTTGTTAGCTGTTGGTTATTTTGATTAAAAAATAATTTTACTGGTTTGAATGTGACTTTATGTTAATGCATCTTGTTTCCCCTCTTCTTTGTCATATTGGGGTCCACCATGCTTGGAGTTTAATTATAAAATATTGGTATATGAGACAAATTTGTGGGACCTAAATTGAGTTTTTTTAAGTTCATCATTGGAGAGAAAAATGAGTAAGTTGCTCCAAGATGATGTGGCATAATAGGACCCATAAAATAACAATTGTTTGAGTTCACTATTGGAGGTGCTCTTATAATTAGGAAAATCAACCATTTAAATAAATTATAATACTGCTCTTTATGCAATAAAAATCACTCGCACCAACTGAACTTTCCAAAATACCCCTGCGTGAGTTAACTCACGCTACTTAAGTTAACTCACGCAAGAGTATTTTAGCCTGCGTGAGTTAATTCACGCCAATATCAATTTCAATTGAATGTTAACTCACGCAGCTTCTTTGTGCAAACCTTTGAAAATAGGAAACAAAATGAAAAAAAAAGTAGCAGAATCCTTATTTATTAATTTTGTTAGGTCTCTAGCAACTTAACCTAATAATTTTTCTCTAAAATGACGCATTAGGTTAGCAGAAATTTAACCTTACAAATTCCATCTAAAAATCTTACTTATAAATGTCACTCTGTTTTGATGATTTGGGAGGAGAGAGGGTAAAAAAATGGGAGGGAGAATGAAAAAAAAAAGCGCTTCATAATTTTAAAAATTAAATAAATTTGATATGTTAGAGACAAAAATGTGAGGATGGAAAAATAAGGAAGGAGATAAAATTTGATTATTTTAGGAGAAGAGAGAAAGTGAAATAATTCCGTCAAATGAACTCCACCTAATATATTATATTACTTCACATTTTTCAATTATTTAAACCACTCAATTGAATTTTCGAAATATTCATACCACTCTCCAAAACTTTCAAATAGGTCTCACTAATTTTATAATATACTCTAAATTAATAATTATCAGTTTTTCAAATCATTTTTTATCACTTTAATTCATAATGTATTGTTATAAAAAAGAACAAACTCGTGACAAGATTACAACTCTTGTTATCGACTAACCAAGCTTATAACTCTCACCGTAATGACAACTCTCACCATAATGACAAGATTCTTTGACCTAAACTACTACAAAGACTTCAGCACGACTAGTCAAATACACAACTCTTACCATAACTGAAAGAATCTCAGAGTCAAAGTACTTGGATGAACGTTCACTGACTAATCAAACTCATTTTATCGACTAACCAAGCTTACACCTCTCACCCTCATGACAACTCTCACCC
>Ga0315915_1000703_pt1 | contig 36527 bp, 14 predicted proteins | sample MpolbnodulesMG_FD_207738 | JGI IMG/M metagenome (GOLD analysis project Ga0315915, IMG submission 207738) | Medicago polymorpha root nodule microbial communities from Los Angeles, California, United States - branched nodules | ecosystem: Host-associated > Plants > Roots > Nodule | place: USA...
TTCATATTTCTTTTACCGAATTATTGATAGGATTACCGAATTTTCTTTTATAATATTTTCAGATTTCATACATTTTATGAAGTGTTTTATTTTGTCTACTATGGATTATCACGTTTTATTTTTTCACTGTTACCAGTTATTATATATTGCATTTTATTATTCGTATGTAAATCCCTTTACAATAAACATGTGCGGAGCACGGGTCAAAAATCTAGTATATATAAATGTTAGATAGTCTCTAATTAACCCTAATTCCGCCTTTTTTGGTGAGTCTAAATAATTTTTCTTTAAACAAAAGGTTTGCAAGGAATCGAACCAGGTACCCATAATAACACTTAGAGCTTATACCAGTACAGCACTAACATTTTTATTGAAAGATTGTTGCTTCTAAAATAGATATACAATCCTAAAGGCCTTTTTTTAAGCCACCAACACTCATTTTTATTGTGTTCATTTCCACGTTTGATTATTTTCATAGAATTTAGTTTATTTCCACTTTTTTTTTGTTGATTGCTTTTTTGAGATTTTGCATGTCAGCACTCACAATCATCACTTAGTTTGATTGTTTTTATGACTTTGAATGTAATTCTAAAATTAATAATATAGTCAGTATGATACTTATATATGAAACTCTACAAAACCCGTACATCGCACGGGTTAGAGTCTAGTATATAAAAATCCTATTAAGTCTCCTACCCTAAACCTACTTTTTTTCTTTTTTTTGACAAAAAAACCCTACTTTTTTTCTAAACCCTATTTTTTTTCTTCTTTTATGAAAAAAAAAATATTGGTGGGTTATTTCAGTTACCACATAACGATTCCTTATTATTATTATTTCTTTCGGTTACCACATAGCAATTCCTTTTCATTATTATTTTTTTTCTCGATTACCACATAACGGTTTCTTTCCCTTTTCATTTTTATAGATTTAACAACATTTGCGGTTAGGACCAACTTTTTGGGGTAGACTTTTGTATATTTTTTCTTTCGATTTGTCTTTTTTATTATCGTCCATCTTTTGTTTTTCTTGCTTTTTGAGGTAGTTTGATAACATAATACTGAATATACCTTTAGAAGTAATAATATAATCAATTTCATAGTTATATATGAAGCTCTACAAAATTCGTGCAGATAGAGGTTAATTTCTTTTCAATATCTATTCCACTTCCATTCAATTTAACATTCAATTCATTTAGTTGTCAAAAATTAAGCATTCAATTCATTTAGTCTTCTAATTTCAATGCACAAGAATTTTAGTAGATATTATTTATTATTATTTTTTTACAAAAAGTGACTTAATTTTACCAAGGGCATATGATATTAATGTACAGTGAGATCAATTATCCAATTCATGCATATATCCAATTATCCCACTAACAAAAAAAATTTATAGATCATAACGGGCCTATAATTTGAAGAGAAAGATGGATGAGAAACAAACCAATGAAATAAAAAAAAATTATCCTCAAATCCTAACTCTCTAAGAATGAATATTTGGAGATGTGTAGAAATGGAAAATAATGGATGAAGAGTGGGATAAAAACAAATGATCAAGAAATGGAATGGAGAAAAAAAAGATGAGAAAGAGGGAAGAAAAATAAATCAGAGAGAAACTGAATTATGATAAAGTGATATGTGGAAGAGAGAGAGAGAGACATAACTAAGATGTCAAGGAAGAGTTTTCAATGGGGATCAAGGTTGCAATGACCATTAATTTTTTTTAGGAATGCAATGACTATTAATAAAAGTCGACAATCACTTAAACATGTCGGAGTATATCTTCCAACACCAATATTCTCATATGGTCAATCATATGTTGCAATTTTAAGAGTGACCTCAATAAAAGGTTTGAAGATATTGATAACCAATAAAGATGGTGAAGATGATATTGTTACATCAAATGTGATTTACAGAGAAGTTTTTAGAAATGTGTAATAATTTGTATCTACTTTTAGATCTTAAATGTTTTTTGTTGTTTATGTTTTTCACCGACTATAAGTTCAATATAAACAACAACATTAATATCTTCATAAATAGTGAATCACGACATAGTATTAGGTATTACATCAGACCCAACCTATGTGTTGCACGGGATAGGTCTAGTAATTACAGAAATTAGCAGAAATAGGGTTCAACCTCTTCTCCAAAACCCTTCTATTATATATATTAGGGTTCACAGCATCCGCAATCCTTACCTCAATAGATCTCGTTTGTTTAGTTCTTTGAAGAAACAATTCATTCCATGGAAAACAAAAATAGTAATAAGAGGAATAAAATGTCTCTTGTTCAATCAGCAGCTACGAGTATCAACGACTTCCCCAACGAAATACTATCTCACATTCTCTCTTTTCTCCCTATCAAAGACGCTTTCAGAACCAGCTTTCTTTTGAAGAGGTGGCTCCCATTATACCACTCACTCCCTGATCTCCACTTCGATGATGATGGCGTGAACAATGCAGAGGACTGGATTCACTTTCGTCAAATGTTGGACGCAATCATGTTATCCCCACGCTCTCAAGACTTAACTCTCAAATCTTTTCATCTCAAGTGTCGTCGTTCTAACTTTTGGGAGACCGAGGCTGATTGTTTCCACAAATGGGTAGAAGCAGCAAAACGACGATGCATCAAGGATCTCCGTATGACCTCTATCTTATTAAACATCCCTTTGGCGTCTACCATTTTCTGTTGCGAAACACTTGTGGTTCTGAATTTGATAGATCTTCGTGTGGCCACTATGTTTCATTGTTATGTGCATCTTCCTTCGCTCAAAATCCTCAATCTGTGTCTTATTCATATTCAATTTGAAGATATGGAGGATTTAATGAAGCTTCTCTCTGGATGTCCCATGTTGGAGGATTTAAATATTGGACATGTTGAAGCAACAACCGGTGTTACTCCGGGAGGATATTTTAAACCCTTACCGAACTTGATCAAAGCCAATATCCGTCAATTTGAGGTTCCGTTCAGAGTAGTTTATAATGTCCATTTTCTATGTGTATTCGGGGTATGCTACTTTTATCATCAATATTATATGAGTTTAATTTTGATACACTAAGTCAAATATTCTCATGGCAACTAATGTCATTTAAGATAGTTGTTATTAAAATTACATATCTTCAATAATCTGACTTTTATAATTGCGAGAAACTTTTAAATGTACAAATTAAATCGATGGTGTATTATGTATGTGGCTCTACTTTGTTTGTTTTTATGATATTTAAGTCTGTCAGTATGAATCTTCTTATTGTGCTTTGTAGATGGGAAAGAGTCTTCCCAATGAAGAAATCAATTCATACTACAAAGGCTTTCCCATTTTCGGAAACTTAACCGATCTTGTACTGGGTTGGAGTAATGACATTCATAATTGGGATGAGGTAGTGAAAATGCTCCAGAACTTCAAACTCTTACAATTTATAAGGTTTGTTTGTCACGTTGATGGATAGTTATTGGTTTTTGTTTGTTCTTCTATATTCATGTATTTTTACAAATCATATTCTGTCTTTGATTGTTAGACGGATTCGTCAACAACCAAGGAGGATTGGAAATACCCATATCATGTTCCTAAATGTGTCTCCTCTCATCTAACAACATGTCAAAATGAGACCATTACCACATGCTAAACCAAACATATCTGTCAAGACATACAAGGTATATTTATAGCATGACTTACACCTAATTTATTTATATATGTCCAAAATGATGATCGACCAAATTGAACTAGAAATAACTATTGCAGTAGTCATTAAAATTGTTCTTATCCTGACCCAGATATGCAGAAGAAATTTAAGATTAACTGCCATTAAATTTTCAAGCTAGCAGTTCTCAATGATTTACCACAAGTTTATACCCCATAACATCACCCGTTGCATATGAAATGAAAACATTCAATAGGGGCCATTACAAGGGTATTTACCAATAATCCTAGTCTACAAACTAGAAACCAAAGTCAGTCTGCATAATCATAATCTCATATACAAAAATATAGCAAAGTCTTTTTCCCCACCCATTTATAAGTTTATCAGCAGAAAGTAAGATGCAGTTAAGCCCGGGTAATCGTGTATCCAAATTTTGTCGGCCATAGAAAGGGCCAATTTAGCTAAGCAGTGAAGAGATTGCCATTCCTCCCAACATGAAAATAAACCCTAAAATCCATCATTTAGTTGACCGGCTAATTAGTTACCTGTAACTACCAAATCAACAAACTAACTAACTAGAAAACGGTCAGACGTTGGTTAAAGTTATCTGTGAAGGTTTGAAATCAATCATGTATACGCTCAAAAGCCAGCCACTATATATTTAATATGGATTGGTATTCATAAATCACAACTAAAATTATAAAGAAAATTGTTCGAACAGCAATGGTAATTCATAGTGATCTTGCAATATTAGTAATAAATTGTTTGTACAAATTCCCTAATATGACATACCATCGACCATACAACAAACATTAATACTCCAAACACCATCATCAATAGGAGGAAGAGCATTGGTTTGTCAGTCAACAGATACACAACACATGGTTGCAATTAACCTAAACAGACAGACTTTTATGATAAAAGGGTGGAGATTTTAAGCATGTGAACTTTATAAATTTGTTTCGTTTATCAAGTAATGAACACTCCCAATTTGTGCATACACATTTAAAATTTCAAACTAGTCACATCTACCTGAAAATAAGTGCCATATCTTGTTGATTGAAAATGCAGCCTATGATAACAAAATGTTCGGAGTTAAAATGAAGAAGCTCAATTTGATCAAAATTGAACTTACACTGTTAAACAGCATTGCACCATTAGCTATTAATATACATCAACATCAGAACTATGGTTTTATTGGACGTCCTGTCTTGTGCTTCCAGAACTCGTCTTTTTTCCTTTTAATTTTCATAAATCCCATCTTTTTGTTAATTATACCAAACATGGCTACCTTATCACTCTTGTTCTTGTCTGCAGCTTTCACGTCCAGAATCGCACGAAGCTTCCGGTAAGAACTAATATCCATCGCATACCCACTCTTGACCATCTCCTTGTGATAAAAAAACGCCCGCTTAAAGTCTCGAACGCGGACAAACGCATATATCACAGTTGAATATGTTATAGAATCTGGTCTTAGTCTAAGAGCTTCCATCTCTTTCAGCAACTGCGGAATGTTCGAGTCTAGACCTCCACGCGCATATGCATTTATCAGCATATTATATGTCATCACTGTTGGTTGCAATCCGATCTTCCCAAATTCAGAGATTACATCTCTTGCTTCCATGAAGAGACCTTGTTTGGCAAAGCCATCAACAAGAATGTTGAATGTAACCTGTGTTCCTTTAACTTTCTCGCTCATCATCAACTTCCATATTTTCATCAATGTTTGAGTGTCACCAGCACGTCTGAATGCATCTAGTAACGTAGTGTAGGTTTCTATTGAAGGTTTGATACCTTCTCTGATCATGTTTTCAAATACCGCATAAGCTTTCTCATGCCAACCACTAACTGAATGTGCATGAATCATTGCTGTATAGGAATGTGAAGTGGGTTTTATACCAACTTTCTTCATCTTCAAGAATGCGTCTGCAGCCATGTCGCTCATCTTTTTCTGCCTCCCATATGCACTGATTAGACAGGTATATGAATTGGCATTTGGCTTCAAGCCAAAATCCTTCATTTCTGCCATCAGACTCTCTACGATCTTAGGTTGCATTCTTCGGCTGTATGCATACAGTAGAATGTTGAATGTAGCTGCAGTCGGTTTAATCCCTTTAGCTTTCATCTCAACAAAAAGGCCTTCGGCCTCCTCTACACGATTGGATTTACAATATGCATCCATCAGAGTGTTGTAAACAATTGCATTTGAAGAAATCCCTTTCTTCTCCATTTCGGATTGGATGATGAGAGCTTCACTCAGCAGACCCTCAACACAAAATGACTTTATCAATGCACCGAAGGCTTCTTCACCCCATCTGACTCCTTTTTGGTTCATTTTCTCAAAAAATTGCCATGCATCTTTTGCACTATGGCCAAGTTTTCTCATACCAATAATCATAATGGAGCATGTCACATGATCCGGAAGAACACCATCGGTTTCCATTGACTCGTAAACCTTCCAAGCATCCTCATACCTAAAGACAACCAGGAAGACATTAATAATTAACTCTTGTAATGCGTGGAAATCAATGGTGCAAAAAACTTCCTTAAAAAATATAAGAATATCAGTCAGAATAGGGAGAAACGAAAGAAATTTTGTTAAATTGACTTCAAAGAAAGGAAATACATGTCTTGATCCGGAAATTTTTTGTTAGATTGACTTCAAAGAAAGGAAATACTCATGACTTGTGTTTTACTGTTCTGGTTTTGGCACCCAAACACAATGTTCATTAGCCACTTGTGAGGTTGTTTGAACTAACAAGTAGCTAATGAACGTTGTGTTTGGATGCCAAAACCAAAACAGTAAAACACAAGTTAGGTAAGCTGAAAGTTGTTCATAGGATTCTAAATAGTAACAAACTGTCCAACAAATCCAAAGACAAACATGATCAACAGGTAAACAAAAGAAACTCCATCTGCCACAATGGGAAAACTATATTTGTATTAAAAGACGTGTATTATTTACTATAATCCATGATATAACCAAGACCAAGACAAATTATCAAATGTTAATGACTAATTAGTATCAAATTAAAAGATTTAGGGACCTATATTCTATCAGAATATTTTCCAAAATGAAACAATATTTCACCAAATGTCAACATTGATCAGAGCTTGTAGGATTAACATAAACCTTTGTCTCTCTTGTTAACCTTCCTACTCAAGATATAACAAAATCAGCAAGCGAGAAAACAAGCAAACCAAATTGAGTGTGTACCTAAAGCAAAGATACAAACACAAACACGACGACACTAATAATTTAAGAAAACAGAAATGCTTCCACTTTCAATCTAAAGTGTTGGTGTAAGTACCTGCCATCAGAGAGAAGACCTGAAATTGCAGCGTTGTAAACACAAACATTTCTAAATTCCTTACTAGACGGTAAATTTCTGAACAAAACCATCAACTTATCGCCCATCCTTGATCTTCCCAACAAAGGAAACAACACAGTAAAAACCTTTGGTGTAACAAGTGATGGTTCCTGTGACCTCATCCACTGAAACAAATACAAACAACACACAGCAAGTTGTTCTTCTCCAAGTATTTCCATAACCTCTAAACACTCTTTCACACTGACCCTTTTTTCATAGTCTACTAAAGCTTCCTCTAGAGTCAAATTTTGTGGTAAATTCCTTGCAAGATGAAGAATTTCTCCAACAACACCTTTAGGCAATGGTGATTCTTTCTTTTGGGACCTCATTTGTTCATCATTCATACCCATTTCAGTTTCTTCTTCTACTTCTTCTTCATGAAGGTCTTGTGAAGCAAGGTTCCACGTTGTGCGACGATTCTTCCGAAGGAGCGATTTTCCTTCTTCCGAGGGGTTTTGAGATGAAAGCATAGTGCGGGTTTTGAAGAATTTGTAGATTGGATCATGATAGGATTTTTCATTTTGTTGTTCTTCATGTTCGTGTTGTTCGAAAAGTGGGAGAAAAATGGGGGTAGTAGTAGAAGAGGGGGGTGCGGTTAGAGAAAGGGATGAAGAAGGGGTTTTGGAGTGAATAGGGAAAGAGGGTTTTTTGGGTGAAATAGAAGGTTGAAGATTGAAGTAAGAAGAAGAAGAAGAAGAAGAAAGTGGGAGTTTATGGTGAATGAGACTAAGACTCATTCTTTGCTTCCTCTGTTCTCTGTCTTCTCGGATTACCACCAAGTTCAGTTCATATTATTTTATTTTTTTTTTAAGGAATTTGCTTAGATGATAAATTTGTGAAATGAAATTTGGATAAGTCTGGAGTTTTTTTTATTTTTATTTGTTTGGTTAGAAAGACCGGGGAATTGGATCTTAAAAAAAAAAAAAAAAAACTGGGGAATTGGTTGGTGTGCATTTTTTTTAACAATATTTAGAATGGTGCCGTTTACGGTAGGAGACGTGAATAGATCTCCTACCGTAGGAGACTATATGAAAGACTTTTTTTTTATTACGAAAATGACCTGTGTTTATAGGTGAGTGGACATTGATAACATGTTGTTGGAGGTAAATTCTATTTAAGCTCTTCATTTAACTGCAGGGTAATCTTGGAATTTCCTCTTAAATAGAAAATTATTTTCCCACATAGATCTGGAAATAAATCGTGCCGCATGTTGATCTTCCTTTAATATAAAAAATAAACAAATAAATCATAACAATTAAAATTATTAAAAAATTGTCAAATTATAAAAAAGAAAATTCGAAGCCAGATTTAAGATTTTTTTTTTGTCGTAACAATGGAAGAACAAGCTACAGTCCAAATAAGGAACTACCCAGAACCCAAATTCAACTTGAATTGAATAAAAATGAGTATTCAAAATGAAATTTTCCCCTGAATCCAAAATGACCCAGAATCGACTTGAAACGAAATCGTCTGCTTTTCAGATTCGAAGCATGGAAGAGGGGTGAAGAATCAAATCAATGGAATCAATTTGGGAGTTGTGTTGCGATTGGGTTTGATGATGGAACCAAGAGTAAATTAACCTAAAGAAGAAGAGGATAGAGATGAAATTAAAGATTGGGTTTGTTGAAAAGAAGGTGAGGAGGTGATGGTTGAGATAACAGGGAGGACGCGTTGCAGAAGAAGAGAGAAGAAAACAAACACCCTTTGTTAAATGCCAAAAACACACAATTATTTCAACAATACCAAAAATACCCTTGTTAAATGTGATTCATTGCATTTTTTAAATCAATATGTTTGTTTAAAAAATAGAATCCTAGTAAGTCACAAAACTTGCAAATCTTTGCCATTAAAAATATTCTACGTACATCCAATGGTTGGCATTGATTTTGCAAAAAAAAGAAAAATATCAAGTCTCCTATAGTAGGAGACCTAAAGAGGTCTCCCACGTAGCTTTTGCCCTTAAAAATTTGTTTTAGTCCTTCTAAACAACTTGAGTAGCTCTTGGTCTTTAAATATTTTTTGTTATGACTTTTGATCCTTGCTTTTATGCAAACCAATGGATATTTTTTAAATTTTGAATTATATATTTAGTTATGTTTAGTATAATATAAAAATCTCTTTTGTAGGGACAATTGATAATATATGTAAGTTTGGAGCTTAAAAAAATCTCTTTTGCAAAATCTTAATTACTTTATTTTTAATTTTGTTAAAAATAAATTACATTTTTTAACAAAAGTTAATAAATATGATTTTTTTTTTTTATAGTTTTAGCGCTTTAAACTTCATAAGTAATTCATGATTTGTTAAAAAAATCTAATTATGGGTGGGCAAAAATAACCACGAACTGAACCGAAACACTAAACTGCACTGAACTGAACCAAAAACAACCAAAGCATTATAGTGGTATGTGAACCGAACCATTAATTCAATAACTGCTCTTGAACCATGACTGAACCGTAGCAGTGTTGTTTTTAACTGCTCTTGAACCATGACTGAACCGTAGCAGTGTTGTTTTTAACTGCCTCAAAAGTGAGATATTCAACTTACTATTTTTTGATGTAATCAAGAAACTCCGTTGAAGCAAATTTCTTGACTAAGGTCTGAATAGTTGCAGAGAGAAAAGCTCCTCCTATCATAGTTGCAACCATCTTCTACTGCTACAGTTAAAGCAAATCAACAAAGAAGGACTTTTGAAGGAAATTAAGACATTTGAGAGATAGTAGTAATTGGCAGTAAGGTGCAATTAGGGTTTAGTTTGTATGCAACGAAAATGTTAACCTAACCATAACTTTGGTTTGGTTCAATTCGGTTCAAAATGATTATTAATTATGACCACGGTGACCAATTAAGTATAGTCTGGTTCAAAATATTATTAATTTTAGTTTGGTTTGGTTCAGTTCATATGCAACGAAACAGTTAACCGAACCATAACTTTGGTTCATCCCAAACCACAAACAGTTTGGTTCAGTTTTTACGAACCGTTCTGATGGTTTGATTCAGTTTTCTTTAAAAACTGAATGATGCCCACCCCTAGCTATAATATTCTAAACATCTTGGTAAAACTTCTTACAAAAATCCATCATGGGTACACAAGAGTTGACGTAAACATAAATACCAAAATTCATGACAGAAAACATTTTAGGGATTAGGAGAGAAATTTGAGATATTTAGGAGGATCAAAACTTATTTAACCCATAAAGCTAATGTCTTCTTAATCTGTCTGATGGAGACGGATGGAGGCAACAGTAATGGCGTGGTGTTCTGGTGCGGTGTCGACAAAGTCTTGCGGTGGAACAGAGGGCGCCTATAGGCTTGTTAGCACTCTAACACTCATTATGTGCTTGATCCAATCAATACCATTTTTTAATGACAAAAATTTATATGTTAATTGTTACATTAATATTTTGTCAAAATTAATTGTTATGTTAGTATTTTGTTAGAATTTGAACCTAGACATTCACACTTTACCTCCTTTAATCATTTATAACCCATGAATCATATTGTCCAATTAAATGTGACATGTGGTTTTCTCATTTTAAACTAAAAAAATAACAAAACAAAAAATTAAAACAAGTCTTATGAAAGAGAGAAAACAAAACAAAACAAAAAAATCACGTAACACATTATCGTTGGGGAAGGTCAACATTTCTACCACAATGTCATACAAGTAGGATCCGGTTAAATTAGCAGGAAAGACGGCTTTAGGCATTAGTTGTTAGTAAGATCTGTCAGTGATATGGCGGTAAATGCAGAAATAGTTATAAACAGCATGGAATTGAAATTTTCCTATAATGTCGCAACGCTTTTCGTTACCTAATTTTTTTTCACAAAAACGTACAATTTCTCATGTCGCATCGATTGTTTTCTCAACCCATTTCAATTTCATATTCAATCAATTGTTGTTTTTTTAATTGCAATCGCAAACTAACCTCCAAATCAAAACTTATTGTTTTCATGTGATCATTTTCCAGGTACCTTCACGATTTCTTTTTTACTTCTAAAATCATAGGGTTTTTACAATTCTTCAAATTTTGTCATAAATTCGAGTTTTTTATGTGGTTTTTATTTATAATGATCTATGCATATTATTGTATTGGGAATAGATATGAACTAGGGGCAAAACAAAAATTTAAATGGCCATCAAAAATGGAACATATTCAAATTTATGATAGGCAATTTGATTGATGAGATATTTTGTTGTTGAATTTTTGAAATTGGAATTGTATATTGGAAATTTCAAGATTTTTTGGTTAGATTTTTAATCCAGAAAAATGGTTGGTCTAATAGGAATTTTTTATGTGTTATTTGATGTGGAATTTGATCATTCTTCATTGATAATTTATGGAACTTGTATGTTTTAACAATTTTGAAAGACTTTGTTTCTTACTTGTCATTCTATAGTTTTGCTCTTTAATTTTGGTTAAATAAAAACTTTAGAACACGTGTGCAGGGTCATTGAAGGGAAAAGAAAGGCTGCTACAAATGTTCAAATGTACACAGAAACATTTGATCGTAGCATAAATGGTAATCACGTAAAAATATATTAAGAAACTATCGATGGAAGTTAAAAATTCAAGCGTAGATGGAAGTGAAAGCTGTAGTGATTCAGAAAGGCAAATAGATGTCATCATTGGTGAGAATAATTACCCTGATACACATATCAATAGAACCAAAAGCTTATCTTCATCAGGTAGAAGATCAAGTTCTTCCTCTTCTTCAGAAGCATCGTCCGATGATTTATTTAATGCATTGAAGTTCACCGCATCCGATGCATCTGAACTAGCATCAAAATCTGAGAAAAATTATGCTTCTAGTAGTGAGAGCTCTGCCAAATCTGAGGTTGACAGTAGACTTCCAGTTCCAACATCAACATATCAAGTTTACAATGTGGCCTACAACCAAACGATTATGTCACCAACCATAAGCCCTCCCATCCAAGTGATGGATCGATCAGCAAGATATGACCCTGCCAGAATTCCGTCTTCGATCTTTGAAAGAAATATTAATAATGACTGGAGTATTGCTTCTAATGACTCGTTATTTAGCATTCATATAGGCCAGAATAGTTTTTCCAGAGACGCCTTTAAGTTCGCTGAACCACGCAAATCAGAAGAATTGACCAAACCTATTGAGCTACATATGTTAGACCGAATTCAATCAGTTTCAATAGAGGAGGTAGAAAGTTCCCGAAAAAGTGATGATATCGAGAGCCTGCAAACATCAGAAGAATCTTTCAAGTTCAAACCAAATTTCATTGACGACCAAAATGATGTAAGGACTCCTCATCAACCTGCAAGAAGCATGTCTACTAAGTCAAGTGTGACGACTCCCTCCCTTCAAAGCGGAAGCATCAGGCACGCTTTTGTCCCATTGTAAGTCTGTTTTATTCTTTTTCCTTTTGAAACAAGTCAATAATATACCTACATGTCAATAGTACAGTGTTATAAATATGAAGCAATTATGCATATATCCATGCCTCAAAGGCTTATGTATGTATCTTAATGATTATGTCTTTGCAACTAAGCTATAGAGAAACAAATGTTCATTATCTTTTGAGTATGGTAACTTCAAAGAACATTCATATATAAATTTAAAATATCTAAGCTTATATCCACTTTGTGCATTGCAGAAAGAAGCGTTCACGGCGATGGTGGGACTGTTGTAATTGTAGTTGGGTATTCTGCCACCATAAACGGTCAACATGCTGCCACACATGGCCAAGCTGCAAGTGTTCATGTGCCTGGTTGTTCTGCGGTTGTTGCAACAGTGATCGGTCCTTCCCCATGTATGTTTTCTTGTTTTTAAGTATGTTTCATATTCAGTCATAAAACAAGTTGGAAAACTTATAGCTGTTCTCGTCACATACAATTTAGTAATTTACCATATTCATTATTGCTTCTTTGATCATAAGTATGTACTTATTATTTGACCATTTTTGCACAAACTCTAAGAGGTTATATTTGTCCTGAAATCTCAAAGTCCTTTAAAATTTCAAACTATACAAGCACATTGATTTGAATTTGTTTGGAATTGTTGCAGTTTGACAGAAACAGATGGGAATAGTTATGTGAAGCAAGATATTTCTAGACAACACTCTCACGAAGAAGAATGTGATTTTTGTTCCAACTTAAGTTGTAATTGTTGCAATTGGTTCAATTGTTTTTCTTGTCCTTCTTGTACATGCAAGCTTTCTTGTATAAAGTGCAAATGTTGTTGTTAAGGGACCAAGTTTTACAAAATTCAGATGCCAAATTTCATTTATAGTTACTATCTTCTTTAGCTACTCAGTTTTGATCAAGTTCCATCTTGGATAGATGATTTTAATTTCGTATATGTCACCCCTTCCCTTCAAATAAAATTGTTTGAAGGCTAGCCATCCAATTAATTAGCAATGTCATTAATTTTGCAAGACTTATTCAACAAACCATGTCAAAATTGTGATGGATATTGTCCTTATTAGATAGATCAAGAGATAACATATGCTTGTCATTGTTCTTTTACTTCGTTACACTTGGTTTCGATCAAGGTAATTTTGGGTAAACAAAACTTTGTAAAGTTTAAATAATCACGAGTCCATCTTGTCAAAGAAAACAATAACTACGAGTTATAAGGTGGCATATTTTTCATAGTTAATTTTTTGATGGTAGACAAACACAATAATTTCTGTTTTTTTTGTATTTACAAAATCTCTAAAAAATAATTGCTAAATTATTGAATGTCAAAATTATTGTTTATAATACATAGCAAACATACTCTAAAATAGGACAAAATTCGAGTATCAAAGAACAAAGTTACACACTTATTTCAGAATATATAGAAAACAGACTCTAAAATAGGACAAAATTCGAGTATCTCGACTAAATTGGTGTTGTTCAAGTCGTATTTTTGTCTTTTAAGAATAAGGTCAACGCTCATGAAAATTTATTATTTGAGAGAACTCTTAATTATTTTTTTAAAAGGAAGAGACAACTCTTAAATATACTATTGATTGCCAGGTTGCGGCTAGGATTTGGTATTGGTATTTAGGTGGTTAGGTTGGACGTTGGTTTTGTTGAGGAATTTAGTGGGGTTAATTTAGGTGTTTTTTGTCTTTAGGGACTAAGAGAAAAGATATGCTAGGTTTCACTTTAGTCTGACATGCAACTGTGTGGTCTATCTGAAAAGTTTAAAATGACTTTATTTTCTTAGGTAAGACTTTTGAGGCTGAGGATCTGGTGGACAAGGTCTATTTCCCGTCTTCTAATTGGTTCAATGGTAAACACCATTCGCATCGTTGTTCTTTTTATGAGTGGAAGGTGGAGCCAATTCTGAGTTGGCGCCAATAGTGTTCGGTGTGGATGCAAAGATGGATTTGAACTTTGCCTTGTCCTTTTAGATGTGCTGTTTTCTCGTTCCTTCTTTTTTTTTGTGGTTTTTGGTGTTTGAACCTTTCGGATCTTGGTGTTGTTTTCTTTGTTGTTGGTGATGTGTGGATCTTTCAGGATTTTGTTCCTGGTAGCTTTATTTGTACTATTTTTTAGGGCGGAGACGCCTCTCATTTTTATTTTTAAATAATTATTTTGCCATTAAAAAAAGCTTATACAGTTTGTAAAGGATACATTAGGAAAAAAAACCAAGAGTAATTTAACTTTTTGGGGGATGAACAACTCACTTTGTTAGATTCTGATTTTTAAAAAAAAAACCAAATAAATGAAATTATTTTTAAAAAAAAAGTTTTTTGTTACAATAAACAAACGTTGAATAGATTCTGATGTTTTATAAACTTAAAAATAATCTCTAAATTATTTAATATCAAAATCATTTTTAATTTAATCCGTAACAAATGAGCTCATAACATTATCTCTCCCACAACACAAGCCCAACAAGCTGTTGAGGCAAAATTCCTAATTAATTTTAAAGATAATAAACCAATATGATTAAAGAATTAATGGACTTTGATTAATTCCTTGGTATTTAACTTGTGCTCTTGAGTGTTTTACTAAGTCAAGAACAAGGTTTAAATCATACCAAGAATCAAGAAATCAAAGTACATCTGAATTCATGATCTAACACTGAGGTCAGAAAGTTAGATCAGAATGTTGCTCGAAGATCAGAATGTTCAAGCAGAGATCAGAAGGTTATTCTTATACAAGCCAAGAATCTCAAGAACATTGATCAAGGTCATGCAAGGCACATGTGACATGGATATATGTCCATGAAAGTACATTTGCATGGATCAATCAAGCAATAAAGGCATATACAAGGATTATGTCAAAAAGGATACTCAATGTTCATTTAAGACTATGAACATTGATGTAATAGGAATATTCCACAAAGGAATATCATCCTAGATGTTAAAATGACTGCTCTTCATTGTTGTTTCACTATTAGGATTTGATTACATCAAATGGTAGCATTACAAATCATCTTAAGTGAAACAGATGGAACATTCTGATGGTTAGAATGTTCAGCTCTGCACATGCTTACTTTATGAACAGTACAGTACGTGAAAAGCAAAAAGGCAAAAGTAAATCAAATATGTCCTGCTTAATCAGAGATAGACAACGCATGGAAGTTGGTACAGTACATGGACCACACAATCCCCCAAAGCATGGGCATGAAGATGCAGAATCCACTTTATCTCTCCTGCACCAGTCCCAAGGCAAATCTGGGAAAGTAACTTTCTGATGTATGTGGAAAAGCCCATACTTTGGTTATTGCCCAGAAACTCATATGAAAAGCATATGACACGCTCAGAAATTCATGTGTTCATTCATACATGATGAACCCAGATGAAGATCATCATGAACACAACAACATTCTGATGTTCATCAGTGATCAGAATGTTTGCCCAAAATTTCAAGTTAAAGCTTGTGGAACCCAGGACACATGGCATAACACTATTAGACACCCTACAACGGCTATATGAGCTCAAAGACTCTATAAATAGAGATCAAGGCCTTAGCAAAACTTGCACCATTGCAAAGCATACAAGAAAACAACTTGAATTGTTTGAAGCTCTTGCAATTGAAATTGGTTATCACTGAAGGCTCTTTTTACCTTCTTGTAGTGTACATCAATACTTCTTGTTATCTCTTTCAAAGATAACTTCTTCTTCCTCCTCTTCTGTTTGATTATCAAACATTCAAATCTCTTACAAATTGTAAACAGAGTCTCATCTAGCTTTAGGGGTACTAAAGTGTTAGTTTGAGAAAATGTTGTAAAAGTCTAAGTGGTTAACTTAACAGCAAGGTGCAAGCCTGTTGAGGCTTAGAGAATACAGAGTTGTAATTGTTCAGGTGAACAAAGATTGTAAGGTGCAGGATTTGAGAGGTTAGCTCAAGCATCATAGTGGAAACTCTCACAAAGTTGTGAGGAGTGGACTAGCCCACATTGGATGAACCACTATAAATCTTTGTGTGTTCTTTCTCTCTTCTCTATACTCTTTAATTACAGTATACACAACACGCACTTACACATTTACTTTATTAAACAGTTTTTGTGTATGAACTTCAGAACGTTCTGAAGTCAGAATATTAACTTAACATTCCAAGTAAACTACTTAAGAATTGCTTTTAAGTTTCAGGATAATTTTTAAAGGGTCACAATTCAAACCCCCCCTTCCTTGTGACTATTTTATCTACTTCACAAGCGACAACGTTGTATCCATAGGCCAACTTATATTTTTTTTACTATTACTTTTCCCACCTTATGCATGACTAGCGCGCCCTGTAAATTTTCCAAAAATGCCCTTGTGCAATTCGTATTTCATAATCGGAATTCATAGTTCACTAATTCGGATTTTATAATCCGAAATATGCTTATGAATAATCAGCAATCAGAATTTCTCACATTTTAGCAGTTATGAATTTTGTTTTTAAAACAAACAACAAACAAAGTAAAAAATGCTAAAAACTTATCAAATAAAATAATAAAAATATAAAAATACCACCAAAAAATTCTAAAAATCAAATACAACTAATGCAAAAAAATTCGGATTCTTCTGAGAATATGAAAAATTAAAAATGGGTCTAAACGATGGAATTTTGGATTTTGAAGGGTGGAGTCCCTTGAGAAATTCCTTCTATGGGAACTTAATCCTTGATTTTTTTATGATTTTCTAGGAAAGTTTCGGAGCAATCAGATCAAGTAGCCCGAAAATCTAATTTTTGACCAAGAACAGCTAACAATTACCCAAAACAGAAGGATGAAAGTTAGGAAGATTAATATTGTCCATAAAATGAGAATTCATGTTACAAACATGTTTAAAATTTGTGCTGATTTAGTTTGGATTATATAATCCGAAAAAATCAAGTAGTCCACCCTATTTTTTGAAATTTTCGGATTATATAATCCGAAAAAATTCGAAACTCATCTTTTCAACCTATAAACAATGGAAAAATTGAATTCGAATTACAAAATCTGAATTGCTTAAGGGCATTTTCGGAAAATTTACAAGGCGCGCTAATAAGAGATAGGGTGGAAAAAGTAATAGTCTTTTCTTTTGCCGAATTTTTTTTACCTCTTCTAAGGAGGATTCTGTTAGCCTACTAATTCAAGCTAAACACACTTCTTCTTTTTTTACGTTAAAGACAATTTCATTAACGAAACTCTGGCAATAAATCAAATGCCAAGATTGCAGAAATACAAGGGGGAGTTTCTTCAACCCATATGCAATGTAAACTCTTAAGAGCATATCTAGCTAAACATTGAGCAGCTTGGTTGCCTTCACGCCTAACATGCAAAAAATTTAAACTACGAAAACTACTCTTAAAACTAATACAATCTCGAATAATAGAGCCAACATAGTTGGAAGATTGTTGGTGAGCATTCAACGCTAAAACCATATTAGAAGCATCTGATTCTGCTATGAGATTTAGAAAAGACATGTCTTTTGCAAATTCCAAACCCTTCCGCATAGCCAAGACTTCTGCAACTTCTGAATTTGGTAATGAAAAGACTGGCCAAGAACTAACACCAACGACAACGTCTACATTATCTCTCACCACAACACCAATACCCCACTTATCACCCTCTATCGGACCTGCTGCGTCAACATTAAGCTTATAGAAACCACTAAAATGAGGTGTCCAATGAACATCAAATATTGGCTAAATTGGATCTCCACTTAGTGTCTCCACCAACACGGTACTACCACTCTTAAAAATCACAATAGATCTTTGTGCCTTTTGAATAGTGGCAGCCACATCAACATCAGTCCTCTTAATATATTTCTTATTTCTAGCACACCATATCTCATAACACAAGACCAAAACATGGACTATAATATCCTCATCGAAGGCAAAACACACTTAAAATAGAGTAATTAAAATATTTGTTTTAACATAAAATTGCATTTTATTTTATTTCCCGGCTACGGTCCATTATGCAATTCTGCCGTCCAAAGAGTATATAGCTTTGTTGGTATTTAACTGACTTTTATTTTTGTCCTAACATTCCACACCCACCCCCTCATCAATTTTGTTTGGAACAAAAAGCATATAATAAAATTATCCTCCGGTCATTTAACAAATATAACAATAATATTCGATTTCGAAATAAGAAAACCTTGGCCAGCCGGCTATTTTGCAATAAGGAAATATTATTTTGCAGGCAAATTGAAACCAAGTCTTCTTCTTTTGACTCATTGAAACCAAGTCTATGAATCCTCACCTATAAGTACCGATAAGATACATCTTTTCATAGCACATCAAAAGGTAAATCAAACTCAAGCGGAAAAAAGCATGTCGAGTTGCAAGGGTAATTATAGGCATATATATTTTCATTAATTAATTTTTCATTAATTAATATGTCTTTATATTGAGTAATTATTCAAAATGTTGTTCATTGGTTGTACATAACACAGACACTTTAAATCGAAGACGTGTCTTGTAAATGTCGTGTTCATTTTGTGTTATTATTTCGCATGTTTATAAAATTTGATGTATTAATTGTAGGTAAGAAAACATGGCCAGAATTGGTTGGCATCAATGGAGAAGCAGCAGCACAAATAATCATGAGTGAAAATTCTCTAGTGACTGCAAGAACTCTGCCAGAAGATTCAGTATTTACCACTGATTTCAGGTGTGACAGAGTTCGTGTTTTTGTTGACAAACAAGATGTTGTTACTCGTGTGCCCAAAATTGGTTAATCCAATTACAAGACATTCAAGTTTGATCAAAATTCATAAATGCTTCGTGGTTGTTTCTATTTTCAGAAGTTTGTGTTTCTTGTCATGACATTCTAATGTGATGCTAATCTAAATAAAAATAATAAGATTGAAATTTTGGTGTTTACCTAGCTCGGTGACTATGTGATGTTACTTAAATTTTAACACTTTATGTATTGTAATAAAAATAATAAGATTGTAATTTTGTTGTTCAAAAAAATCTCATTTACTAAGTAACGAAGTTGCATGCAAATTTTTTTTTTTTTTTGAAGAAGCAGTTGCATGCAAATTTTAACTTTCAAAGTACACACAAAAGTGAACCTATTAAAGTCAAACATATGCAGGCTCCAACATCAAAAAGAAACACTGAGGTGACGAGTTTAAAGAAAAGTTAAGCACAGAAAAAAGTGACATTCAAATCAAATGCAAGGAACAAGATATAGCAAGTCTAAACCCTAGATTTTATTATGGTACTCACTACAATTACATTATGTTTTATTTTATTCTCCAAAAGGTTTCCTGCAAATCCTTAGGACGACAGTGGCAGACTAGGAACACATGTTTGTTAATAACGTGTGAAATACTTAGAGCAAACTTTCATAAACTTAATAGATAATGAAGGGGAACGTGAGACACTCGTGTCGTTAACTCTAAAAACATGCATTATCAAATACTCCCTTCGTCCCGTTTTAAATGACTCTATTTGAAAATATGTATTATTCATATAACATGTTTTGACTTTATTTTTCTACTAATATATAAAGACAAAATATAGCATTTAAGATGTTGGATTCGTCTCGACGAATATTTTTTAAATATCAAATTTTCATAATTTTTTTCTAATAGATTATTAAAGATATTTAAATTCAAAATTGTGCATTGTCATATGTGACAAAGTCAATTAGATCATATAATAAAGGACGGAGGGAGTAATCTAATATCATTGTCATACATATATCTCAATCACAAAACTGTTCGATCATCAGATTCAAAAATATAATTGTACAGTGATACATTGGTAAAAACATGTTCGAAAATTGAGTTTCTCTAAATATATTGGGGACTACATCTCCCCACATCAGTCTATGTTAATTATCCAAACTAATCGATTAATAAAGATTGACATTTGAATAATGGTACACAAATTTGATTAAATATTTGAATGATATGGATACAATCAATAGTATATATAAAGTAAAGTTTTTTATGTCACGTGTCACTTCTACGTTTATTCTCAATATTATTTTAGTGTTTAAAACTAATGTTTTGATTTGTCTATCTTAACAAACTATATAGATTACTTTACATACATTACTTTTATTTTATCCACTAAATATTTCATTTAAAATTTTAATTAATTTGTAAAATATTTTTTCATTAAGTTTAATAATTTAATCTAAATTCAAATTTCAAAAATATTTTATATTTAAATTTTTTTTTTTATGTATGTGTGTTACTCCAATGTTAATTTTATTTCCTTTTTTTCTATTTTTTTCCTTTGTTTTGTTGTGTCAATCGAAAATTGTTTGCTAGCAACTGCATAGACTAATATATAAAGTGGTTAGGATCACAATGGGTGGAAAAGATTTCAAAACACATATTATTTAATTTTATAATTTGTTTATTATGGACATGTACTATAACACATTAACAATTTTTTAATTAAAAAACCGATGTTTTATATAGTATGAATATCTCTACACAGATTGCACGTCTTATATTATCATTATAAATTGTCTGTAGAGATACCATTACTTCTACATATGTATCCATTGATTTAAAGTGCTCAAAATATCAATTTATTTTATTGTGTACCTGTTAACCTATTCGCTTCGTGTCAATGGTCGATTTTATCCATACTATACTAATACATTAACAATTTTTTAATTAAAAAACTGATGTTTTATATAGTATATATGAATATCTCTACTCAGATTGCACTTCTTAATTATCATTATAAATTGTCCGTAGAGATACCATTACTTCTACATATGTATCCATTAATTCAAAGTACTTGAAAAATCAATTTATTTTATCTTTGTGTACCCGTTAAGTTATTCACTTCATGTCAATGGTCGATTTTATCCATATTTTTTTGGCATCTCTAATTAGTGTTACTGTTACTATTATTTTTTTCCTTCATAAGTCTATTATTACTATTATATTCATTTGATCTTTTAATTCATTTATATACTGTGTTCTTTTTTAACAACTAATTGCTAATATTTGTCATTTAAAAATCTTTTATTTTAAGAACAAAACTTTGGTGCATTTTCTTAACATGCTTTTTTTAATTTAGATAACTACGATTTATTTAATTTTTGTCAAAAAAACTATAACTTATTTATTTTATAATTTAAGCAGATATTAATAGTTTATTAATAAAATACAGGTCACAAGTAATTTTTTTCGGAGTTATATAAACTTTTAATTAATATTATACATAAAACATAAATGTTAATGTTATATATATAACCCGGGTAACGCCGGGAAAATACACTAGCTTGTAAGTTCTAGGAAACTTGTACATAATAAAAATCCACAAGTAATTGATACAAAATAATCCTATAATCCATAAGAAATTTGAATGCCATATATCTTGTAGGATTGAAGATGATATGTAACCCTATAATCCTTCAATTTTTGCCTGCTTTGGACTTGTGATATTCTTTAGTGGAATGAAAACCTGTATATTGCATGGGACATATAACCTTTCAGAATTTTAAAAAAATATACAATTAGGGGAAACTGAGAAAATTATAGATGCTGCATACATATTATCACCTTTTAACTGATATATTATTGATGCTGCAGACATTGAAGAAATGAGAAAATTAGTTAAATTGTTATAGTGTTTTGGTGAAAACTCAAGTTTGCTTATTTTATTATTATCAGAATTCAGCATTCATCCACCAAAGAAAAAGCATGATTTACCATTATTACTAGCTTGAGTAGGAAGGCAATCAGAATTAGATGAACACTTTTCTGCTCCTGGTTCTGCTATTCGAAACTATATTTCAACACCAATATCTCTGTTATTTAGGCAGAGTGGCAATCCTTTTGTCTCCTTAATTTCGTGCCAAAATATATCTATGAAGTGGCCTATTTATAGAATTGTTTTTACTTGTTTAAGTAACTTGTTGTGTTACTAGGAGTACCAACTTATAGTGTTCCACTAGCATTCAGTTAATGACTTCTAATCGTCTGAAATTTAGCTCGTGATAATTGAATATCGACTTGGTTACTCGAGTACCATCTTTGAGAAACTTGTTGTTTCATACGTGGTATAATCGTCGTAGGACATGATCACTATTAGCATCGGTTTAGCAGTTTGAGGCACATGTCACACATGAGAGGCTAAACCAAATTCATAAGTTGTGCTGAATATTTTGAACATATTTCATTGAGGGCAATGTTTCATATTGTTTGTTTGTTTACCATTACCTGACATAGATATGGTTCCTTTTGTTTTTGCACAATATGAAAGATATTAGAAAAATCCTTCATTTTTTTCTGTATGTTGATTACCCACGTTCTTATTGTTAGCATTACCACCACTCCAACATAACATGGACAAAATCCCTTTGATTTGTATGTTGGTTGCGGTAGCATAATAAGCTGATAATGACAGTCAATCAGTCATATGTTTTTTAAAATGTGGTTGATATATTTTGTTCTCAAATATTTTAGTTTGGTTTATCGTTTCTCTTGATGAATTCTTAGCTCGTAAAATTAACGTCTAATTAAAGAGATTTATATATAATTACATGTGATCTTAATATAAAAAATTATTTTTTTTATAACATAATTGCCTAAGCTTTTACAACACAGTAGTCACCATGCATGTGTTTTCCACTAATGATATTGATTTGGTTGAAAGAACTTGTGTAGCAAATAGCACCATTTTCGGTCTAGTGAAATTTTGGCTTTTTAATTGCCAAGGTGGAAGCTACTAAGCAAGCCTATTAGTCATTGCACAACAAATTGTAATTGGCACTCCTCTTAGTCTAATCTTTTGTACCAAAAAAAAAATGCACTTCTTATTGAATGTGGATGGTAGTCCTTTTTGTTTTGTATGTATTATTAGAACTTAGAAATCATAGTAAAGTATTTTGTGGTTATTATGGAAGTATAGCAATATCAAGTGTCCTTTGCTTATTCTGGCAGGAAGAAATGCTCACATCTAATATCTGACAGTGTCTAGATTATCTTCTTTGGGAGAAATATTCTGAAAACCCAAAAAATAGGCACAAACATTACAAACATTATTATTTATCCTAATTTAACTTCCTTTTCAAGAGATAAATCTTGCTATGGTGTATAAATTTATCTAAGGGACGAACCTTATCAAACATTCCATTCCGGGAGGGAATCAATTAACTCTATATAATATTGTTTAATTAAACCTCAAGATCTTTGCCAAAAAAAACAAAATGGAGGTACATACTAAAGATACTATGAAACTAATTAACATATTCCTTCTCTTCAACAATGAATATATTACACAGCCCTACAGTTTAAGGGACTCCCATCATCACAAAAGGGGAGCAGCAGAAGGGTTAACAACAATATGTCTAAGAGGGTGTGCAACATCTCCACCACCAGCATGCTGAACAAACTCAGCTGGAGACAGAAAGTTTCCATGGCACACACACATTATCCTCACTTCTTCCCCTTTGCCATATTTGTACAAGATTCCCTCAATTCTTCTTCCATTAGGACCATCCCCTTTTGTAAATACACAAGGCATGTCTTCCATTGAATTTGTTCCAATCTCCTTCCCAATATTTTGGGTTTGATAGGGTCTCTTAGATGCATTTTCCATTACCTCGGTCCTTGAAGTTGTTCTCATTAAATTCTCGTTTGTCTTTGGCCCTCCTGAAGAGCCAACGGCGTCCTGGCTGCTTCTTTCCTGTAAGGACTGATTACTAGCTGGGCTTCTTGTTTCGCCACAACTGCTTGATCCTGTGATGCAGATCAAAGTGTATAATAAAATTAGCAACAGTGAAATCGGCAAGAAAAGAAATTATAAGGAAATAACATGTATCTATTGGATCGAATCAATTTTCCAAATTTTTAATTTCTGTTTTCCTTTGTGGGATAACACTTGATGGTTGTTTTCATTATAGCCAAGTAATGCAATTGCATACAAGTTTTATCATTGAAAGTACACACCAAAGTGAGAACCTATAAGGAACGTAATATAACACTAGAGATTTTTAATTTCCTTTAGCTGCCTTCTTTTGTTTTATTCTCCAAAAGGTAGCTAGCCCCGAGAATCCTTGGGAATACAGTGGCACGCATTAAACAATAATCAATAAAATTTTGAAAGCAAATGGCATGAACTCATAAGATAAAAAACTGTCAAAAAAATGTGCGTCCTTGATTATTCCTGCTCATGATTTTCGGCAACTATCGCCAACGCTTAAAGCTAAAAGTTATCCCAACATACAGACATGCTCGGTCGCTCATATGGAAGTAGTGGATATGAAAGAAACTCAAGTATAAACATAAACTACAATGTCTTAAAAGGAATGTTTTTCTAAATAAGGCTATTACCATATGCTAAACCAGAAACATTAGTTAGTAAAACTCAAAAAAATCTGCCAGTACATACTTTTTTGGCACTATCATGTTGAGAACTCTTTCTCCTTTTGTATTGAAACCAAGTGACATATAGAGAGTTTTGATTATGTGTTTCAAAGAAAAGTAGAAGAAAAACGATGAAATGACTACTCAATATCTAGCATAATAATCACCTTCCCTTTATATAGGGGAACTAAAGAACTAAGAAGTAGCTCTATTGCTCTTGTTCCTACCCCCACACCCTTAGTATTTGTTCATATTCATTTGATCCTATGGGAAACTTCCTAAACGTAAAGTCAATGAAGATAGTTTACTCATGCAATCATTAAGGAGATGATTCTTTCTTTAGAGATAAAGTCTTCATGCCTTAGATGCAAGGTTCTTGGTTTCTAGTTTCATCTAACATAGTCAAAATTGTCATAGCAAGAAAACGGCAGACCATATATAGTGATTTCACAATATTGGCAAGTATGCATGCTAAAGGACATATATAGTGATCTTGCATTATTAGTAAGGATGCGCGAAGATATCATGACATTTCAAAATGTCCAAAAATATGATCCACCAAATTGAGCTAGAACTAAGTACAATAGTAATAGTCATTGAAATTTTTCTTATCTCGACATAGATATGCAGAAATTTAAGCTAGAATAAAACTTCAATCTAGAAGTTCTAAGAGTTTGGCAAAAGTTCAAATCCCGTAACATCATCCAATGTACGAAAACTTTCAACAAGTGAACATTACAAGGGCATTTGTCAGTAATGCTAATCACACATACCAAAATATAGCCAAGTTCATTGTAAAACAGTAACAAATTAGTTTTTTCCCTCCACCCGTTAAAGGTTTACCAGCATAAACATAAGGTATACATATTGCTTCAAAGAAGCGAACGAGAAGCATCAATAATATGAAATTTATTTCACAATCCGTGACAATGAAGAGAGTTTAAAGTACTTAACAAGATGAAAATCCACAGAATTTCAAAATGACAACCTATTGGTACCATGGTTTCAAATTGTGTTCCCAGTTCACTAGTTATTTACAAAATGACAACCTTAAATTGCAGCAAAGGTGGGCATATGCAGCTGAGGCGCCCACAACTGCAGTTGCAACTTGCAATGCCGTTGCAAAGACCTCTAAAACCCTTATATTGTGACTGCATTTGTGGTTGCGGACGCACTTTAAGACTATGGTTCATACCTATCCGGCAACAAGGATGAATTCCCAAATCGGCAATACTAGAGTAGAAGTTGTATAAATTTACTCCATGTCTTCAGTGCAACAACACATCAAGTTGGAAGAATGCGACGATATACATAAATATAGTGGTAAAGTTAAATAGGGAATGTAGAATGTAATAACTTTTCTTAAGAAAAGCCAGAATATTCTTTACCTTTTTTGGTGTTAAAATTAAGGCTTAATTACACTTTTGGTCCTCGCATTTTGTCACGAAAATGGTCCTACCTCTTTCAAATTGAACAAAACCGTCTCTAAACTATATGTTTTTTTGCAGTTTTAGTCCTACCTCTTATTTTCAACTCCAGGAACACAGAGAAATGGCAGTTTTAGACCTATCCCCTATGCTCAACCATGAAATAAACAAGGAATAAAACATGTGGGTATAAGGAATCCACTTTATTCAACACACTAAGTAAAAAACCCTAATTTCTAAGATATGTTTCAAATTAGGGTTTTTTTGGTTAGTGTGCCGAATAGAGTAGATTCTTTGTACCCACATGCTTTATTCCTTGTTTATTTCATGGTTGAGCATAGGGGTAGGTTTAAAACTGCCTAAAACTGTCATTTCTCTGCGTTTCTGGAGTTGAAAATAGGAAGTAGGACTAAAACTGCAAAGAAACATGATAGTTTGGGACGGTTTTGTTCAATTTGGAAGAGGTTGGACCATTTTCGTGAGCTGGTCTAAATGCGAGGACCAAAAGTGTAATTAAACCTAAAATTAATTGATGTGTAAAGCAAGAGAAACTTTAAAAGAAAGAAGATAAAGTGAAACAAAAAAACAATTTATTGCAATGTTCCGTGGCTTTAAGATGAATATTATTCATTACCCCGTGTTTTAAATCATCACAGTTCAAACATACAATAACCAAAATAAAAGGTAAAACAGCAAAAAGAGAATAGCCTAACAAGTAAAGCAACTTTAGTCAATTTTCAATACGAGTGAAAGAGTTTCACTCTTCATTCAATCTTGTTAAATATTTAATTCTCCTAGGAGTGCCGAAAAATAAGTGTTTCTTAAATAGGTGTTTTCAATGATTTAACTTATAAGCTGTTTCCGTAAGGTATCATGCAAAGCTTATTTAAAATAAGTTCAAAACATCTTGTGGACATATTATAACTTGTTCTCCCAAGTTCTATGAAATGCTTACACAAATGCTTATGTGATATGTCGAAAGATGAATAAATTTTATTTTATTTTTTGGTCAGGTAGCCTAGTGACTAGAATTCATCTTATAAGGTGAATAAGTGGGGTGTCTGGGACTCGAACCCCGGCCCCTGCATATAATAAATTTAACCAAATTATAAATAAACTCTAATAAACTACACCCTAAGACTATTTCAATTTTCAACCACCTAGGTAGTATATTTATAAAATTTATGACAGAAAGTGTGTGAACAAATGGGAATGGAATAAAAAAATTATGCTCTTGGTTTCACCAGCCTTGCTACCAACCAACTCACATAATCCATAAGAACTTTCAAAGAAAGCCATACAGATAATAACTAGTTTAAAAATTATATAAAAAATAAAAGAAACACAACATTAGAAATAGACAACATAACCTGTCCTCATCACAATCTAAACACAAAACCAAAAACAAAACACCATACATACAAGGAAACTACTAAACAACAATCATCAAAACCTTACTTAAAATAAAACAAACAAGAGCATAAAGAAATTTCATAATGAAAGAATAAAAAGTGTAAATACAAATTAAATTACCTAGAAAAGGTTTGCTATCCATTTCAGACAATGATGAAGAACTTCCACCTTGTGAATCTACTGAACCTTGAGAAGATGGTTGTGTAAAAAATCCTTGAAAACCAACCCCAATTTTCCCTTTTCCTAAAACATCACCAAGAACAACTTGCTTTGTTGCATTAGCCCAATTCGGTAACCCAAAAGGTGGTGGTGCAGCACCAACCGTTGACCTATTCAACCCCATTGTTACACCTGAACCCTCAATTTCCTCTGAACCACCGGTAGCTCCGGCAGCGGATGAGTCTTTCTCCGACTTGGAAACTCTCTGCTTCTCCGACCTCCGTCTCTTAGCCTCCATCCGCCGCAAAGTCTGCAACTCCTTCCTCTTCCGCCACTCTTCCTCCGTCTCTGTTGGCAACGACGATGACCTGATAAGTGTCGGATACGCCGGAGTTGGCGAAGCCACTCCGGCTGCCGCAGCAATATCTTCCCGGAGCAAAGGCATTGTTCCAACCACCGAAGAAGATCTTGTAAGCTTCTTATTCTTTGCATGTTTATCAACACCAAATCTACCACCTAATGAAAGACCAAGGTTCAACTCAACCCCTTCGTCTTCTTCTTCTTCATCTTCTTCCTCCTCTTCTTGATTCTCACGAAGATATTGACGATATTGATGTTGATGATGCTGTGTGTTCTGGATTTGTTGTGTCTGTGTTGTCGTTGTTGTTGTTGTCGTTGATACAAAGAATCTCTCAAGCAGATCTCTCGGATACTTATCCATCTTCATAGATTTTTATTCAAAAACATAGTGATAAATAAATGATTATGATTATTTGAATCAGCAAAACCCATGAAACATAACATGGTAAACCCAAGAATAGAATAGACCCAGATCACATTGAAATGGGAAAAGAAAATAATTTCAAATTAAGTCACTAAAATAATCCCGATAAAACAGGAAACAATCGAGGAAAATATAATTTTTCCGATTAATCAGAAGCTTGAAGAGACAGAAGAATGCAAGAAACAAGAACAAAAGGATTGAAGAAGAGGAAACGGAAGAAAGAAGAAAAGAAAAATGAAGTGAAACAAAAATAATAATAAAAAAAAAAACACAAAAATTGTTTTGTTGTTGAAATTGAAACGAAACGAAAAGAAAAGAAAAGGAATAAGGTTAATGTTATACCGAAAATACCCTTAAGATGTGACAAGAAGGGCGTGGAATGAAGAGACAAGTGGCGATCATGGGAGGGTACTGTAGATCGACACGTGGTGAGTGTGACGCGATTTTTCACTGCAAAATGTTTTTGTGCTTTTGCGAATTCGGGTCACTGTCATGCAACTTGTTAATATAGAGAGGACACGTGTCGACAATAAGGAACGTGGTTTTTGGGGTGCCACGTGTCGAAAGTGATTTGTAGGGAAGGGTGAAGGTTGACGCGTGGAGGTAAAGTTTTGTTTGGTACTGTCAAAATGCGTATAAATATTGTTGCGGCTTTGGTTGAGTTTCTGGCATGGGTCGTTCATTAGGCTTCTCACTTTCTGTAATTGGTCAAGTTCACGGGCACCCATGTGCCCAACAAGTGTGTGTTTTTTATTTAGCTGTATCCCATCTTATTAAAAATCTAATTTAAATATTTAATCATTATTCATTCTTTTTATTTTAAAAATAAAAAAAGTTAAGGCAAATTTTGTATGGGTTAGACGGATGAATTCAAGTTACTTCTTCCGTTTCATTTTTAAGTATCTTTTTTTTCATTTCACATGTTACTTCTTCCGTTTCATTTTAAGTATTTTTTTTTTTTCATTTCATATGTATTAAGAAAGAGATATAAAAATAGTTTTGAGTGTTTTGTCAAGTATTGATGCTCTTTATCATAAATATAAAGTATAATATATTGAATTGAGAATGATGAAAATAATATTAATTAAAATTATACTTAAAAAAATAATATGTGGTTTTTTTTTTAAGTTTTATCTGTTGTATTGTCTCTAACAACTGAGTTAAACTCACGAAAATTTATACGTGGTTTCTCAAACAACACATAAATCCCCTGTGTTTTTCCTTAAAAAAAAAACCCTCTGTTTTAATAAAAACACCCACCTCCCCTCTATGAACTAATAGTTTTTTTAAAAAAAATTATAAATGATCTTGTTAAGGGATGTTTTGGGATACTTTTTAAACATTTTAAAGTAAGTAATTACAATTATTTAAAAAAGTCAAATATTTTAATTTTCAATACATTGATTATACATATTTTCATAAATATTTTCTAATTATAGTTCTTAAAGAGTGATGAGTTTAATTTAGTTGGTAAGTACAATGCATAATATATGTAAGGTTGGAGTTCGAATTCCGACCACCACAAAAAAAAAGATATTCGTTAACATTTTCCAACTATAATAGAAACATCTATTTTCCTACTTTACATCAATATTCCTTTTTTCTTTATTAACAATTCTTTTTTTTTTGGTACAATCTTTTTATTTTTAGGGATTTTTTTGCTACAATCTTTATTAACAATTCTAATCTCCTTCCACCACGGCACAAACACTGCTTCACTGTGATCACTGTGCTTCAGTATCATTTTACCCCACTACTCCACCGCCTTATGTACTCATATTCTCCTTTTTCAACATTCCTGTATTATACCCCATGGCCAATGTATCTTGATAAGGATTATGGAGTGAAGAGATGTTGCTCAACTTTTAGAAGGTTGAGATTGTTATTTTGAGCAAGCATTATAGTAACAACGTGGACTCTTTCATATATCCGATTTATAAGGAATTCGTTATTGATAATCGGGGAAAATCTATGGGGGCCGGTGTCAACTTTAATTGTTTTTGAATTTTGTTGATAATTAATTTTTCTTGTCTTTTTAAAGAATAAAAAACAGCGGCAATTTCCTCATCCCAAATAACAAGTGTGTGTACCTATATATGTTTTGTAAGAAAAAAAAAGTATATGTATGTATGCTATCCATTCATATTGATTTAGAAGATGAATAATCTTTCTCTCTATTATAGGTATCAAATTCTAACGAAAACTGAATTCATCGTAGTTAACAAAAGCATGCAATCATGTATTTTAGACAATCTAAATTATCTGATCTTTATCGGGCGTTAAAAAAAGACATATTTTTTTTATATTATAATTTGAAATTTCAAAAGTGAATTTAGACCGATCAATCAAGATTAGATGGTTCTCCATATCCAATTGCGTAAATGTGAGTTTTTGTTTACTACAGAGAACCTCGATCGAACGGTAACCTCTTCAAATATCAAAACCTCAATTTGATTTGATGGAGAAACCATGTCAATTTTTTTAAATTTAGTCATGAATTTTAAAGAATTGTATTATCCTCGTAAAAGGAGGAGCACTATGACTTACTCAAAATCTCTGTTAAAAAGAAACTAACAATGTTAGCTTATAAGAGAGAGAGGTGTGTCTCAATTATAGAAATAAACAACTGAGGTTAGTGTCATTTATAAATTACATAGGGTATGTGTTGTTTAAGAAAAGCTCATGCACGGTTAATGTAAGGAAAAAACTTAAATACAATTTCTTAAATGTTTTCGTATGGTTCTTAACTAAATTCATGATTTTTCTTAAATCCATAATTCTTTTAAAGTTTATTATCTCCAAAAAAAAGTTGTATTTTTAGTTTAAAAAACCATACGAAAAGTATTTAAAAAATTGTATCTAAATTTTGTCCCATAAAATACTAGTCTGTAAGAAGGATAGGATAGGGTCATGGTCATCCTTGAGGCAGGACCCACACACCAAGTTGCACATAGGCACTCCTTTGTTTTTGAAAAAGGGACAAGAAAAATGCTTAAAAAAAGGACATGAAAAGGACTGGTGTATGTGCGGATGCCACGCGTTTGAGAAGCATAGATGAACGTGTCAGTACGGTTGGAGAATACTTGTGAACTGTTGTAGCCTGTAGGATCTCTCTATTTATCAAAAGCAAATTTGGGTCATTGTTATATGTGACAACTTTCTCTCTCATACTTACGTGATTTTCTTATCCTTACTCTTTCTTTTTCTCTCTCAATTGTTTTTGACCAATAAAAAAAGAGAAAAATAAGGCTATCTCTAAAGTTGTCATGAAATAGATGTACTAATATCATTGCTCATAAAACAAAACATTTTAAATTTTTTCAATTATTGATATATATGGTACTAGCATGGCACCCGTGTTAAGCAAATTTCGTCATACTTAATGGAAATGATATTGAGATGGAACAAATGTAAGTTAAAGTCCGACATTTGATAAAAGAGTGCAGGTTGATCAATAAATACGTAAAAAAAAAACTCATACTTAAACCTACCCGGTCATTTGAAAATACTAACACCATATCAAGGAAGTGGAGAATGCTCTTTACCAAAGATTATGATCTTATACATATAAGAAACTTGCAGTTTTTTAAGAGAGGTTCTTTCAACAACTCAATATGAAGATATCTAAAGAGCCACTAATTTGGAGAATAGTATGAAGATAGATCATATCTTTCTACAGAGTCACCGCCAAGTAAAGATTTTGAGTAACTAGTATAAAAGATCATTTAAACTTCTTCATTGTCTTTGTGAGGGGGAGACAAAAATGTATTTTGCACTCTTTTTCCCTTAACCATGATTTTATCCCACTAGGTTTTCCTGGTAAGGTTTTTAATGAGGCAGATTATGACACAAAAGGATGTTGTACTCATTTTTCTTCACTAGAATTTTTTTCTCATTGGGTTTTTCTCTAGTATGGTTTTAATGAGGCATATCCTTTATGGACATCCAAGGGGAGTGTTATGAATAATATTAATATGATGTGGATGTCCATATTCCATAAGGCTTTCTATGTTCCTTAACTCATAAGAGTGAATGACTATATTCATTGTTAATGGCACTTAGTCTTATGACTCTTCATGTACTTGTAACTTACCACATTTGCGTCCTATAAATATGACTTATATTTCAATATAAAAAAACACACTTGTGAAGAGAATAATAGAAAAGCTTTCATCTTCTTCTTCTTTAATCTCGTGCTTTTAGTTTATTTTATAACATAAATGATATAATTGGTATAAATATATTGGAATTCTAAAAAGTTATGCCATTGAAATGAAGGACGAGGGTATTGGTTAAAAACGACGTGGTATGATTGACATCACTAACATTCACATTCATATTAATTATGATTAGAAATCATTTATTCAAAACTTTCTCTAACACGAGATAATTTATGTCAATATATTTAACATTATTTAAATGAAAAAATTGTAATTGTAGATGAATATAATATAAATTATAAAAACGGCAAAACAAAAACTACATCAAGTTTATCGTATAATTCCAATAATTTTTTTTTCATAAAATACTTCAAAAGAAGCAAATAAATAGTATTGAAATAAAAAATTATCATGTTCTTGGCACAGACACTAGTATTAAATATAGTACACGTAAAACATTCATTCATTGGCAATGACACGGGAGCATTCTCTTATAAAAAATAGAAAAGAACCATTATTTCAACAAAAAAAAATTACCCTATTTTTTATAGAAAAAAAATCTTTTCCCCTATTTAAGACGCACTAGCTCTATTTGCATTTCACTTCAACGATTCAACAAGTTTCAATTAGTTCTTTTTTATTCTTTCAAGTTAAGTCTCTGATATGACTCATTCAATTCCTTTAGTTTGCACCACCTTTGTCATCTTTTTACTTCTGGTAGCCATTGGTGGGTGTTTCTTGATGCGTAAATAATTAATAATACTATCATTAATCCATTATATTTTTTCTGATCAAAATTAACTAGTTAATTACAACTTACTATGAAACACTTTCTATGATTGTGTTTAATATTTATTCAATATATATATATATATATATATAATTTTTCATTCAAATTATTTGATATATCTAAATCATAATTCATATTTCTTGCGATCAACAGATCACACACAATCACCACTCACCATATTGTTGAACATTGAATCATGATCGTACAGTCAATATTTTAGTGTATATTTTGTTTTTTGTTATTATAAAAACCGAGTTTTAAATCTAATATGTTCAATCTTGATCTATCATCGATATTGTGATTGCATGAATGCCTGAGATCTCTAACTCCATAGGATTCGAATTCCTAAATCATAGCGTGATTTGGTTACCATGTATTTTTATTCTTATATTTTTTTAATTTATCGTGTTGTTGATTTTGTGATATGGACAGAGATGGGGACAATTATAGTGGCAGAGGAAAGGACTTGTGATTCTCAAAGTCATAGCTTCAAAGGAGTGTGTTGGATTAAACACAATTGTGTTGTTGTGTGCTTAACAAAGGGTTTCACCGGAGGACATTGTCATGGCTTCCGTCGCAGATGTTTTTCCTCTAAACCTTGTTAAAAGAATATAAGAATCATCTGCAAGAGATGATGATTCCATCACCTTTTGTAATTGTGTTTAATTTGCAATAATACAAATGAATGCTATTAATTTCTATAATGAGTTTTCTGTTTGTCTTCTTTTATTTTTATTTTTTTACAACTTATTTCTCTTCTTTTTTGCATATATCATTTTTTATTGAAATATAAACAAAAATAGGTCCAAAGAATTATATGTTTTTGTCTAAATGTCAACCCAAATACATTTGAATTTCTTGATCATTAACCATTATGTATTATTTTGTTACTAAGGGGGTATATATATCAGTCCATTACACAAGTAAAAGAGAGTGAAATGAATGAAAGATTGTGGCCAACTTTTAAGAATATAGTCTGCTATAAATTTATATCTTATTTAAATAAATAATTTTACTCAAGTTCTTAAAGAAATTAAGTTAATAACAAATTATTCAAGAAAATTCGAGTTCGAATCCTAGCTAAAACAAATTAAATTAATTATTTTATTTATTTATGAGTGATTTTTCTCCTCTTTCTTCTTCCCTCCGAAAAAATGAATCAAACACAAAAAGCATAAAATACTCCCTCGTACCCTTAAAAATATCCGAACCAAACGGATTTAATGTTACCAAATCTAATTAATTTTCTTTTGAGTCAAAAATATAATTCATTTCCTACTTTTGTTCTCCAATGTTTAAAATAGAAAATTGTAATTAAGTCGACCACTTCGAACATTGATCATTATTTTTAATTAATTCACTGTTCAAATTTTATTACATATAAAAAATATGATATTAATTGATATTGTAACATCCTATTTCTCTATGGAATATTTTAGAAAATACTCTACTCCAGGCAGAAACTTGTTTGAAAATGACTCAAAATAGATATTTAGACTTTGCGTGAAAATGAAATTTTAGTAAGAACTTTGAGAAATATTTACCATAATGTTGAATTTTAAATCATTACAACAAAACATAGTGAAATCCAACTCTGACTCGATACATTAGATGGCTGACGAATTATTAGATACTCCTTAAACTTTGCAATGAAATTTGTTAGACCTGAAAAATCACCGCAAAACATAGTGAGTAAAACTCAATAACATAGAATTTGTATAAAAAAATATTTTGATGCTTTCAGTCATGTCGGTGTGCTAAGCATTGACACTGATGACTCATCACTTTTGTTTAATTATTATGGTATGTTCGTATTCATATTGTGTATTGTTGTATTGTGATGTTGTTTTAAACAATCGTTTTAAGTACATTAATCGTATTGTTTAATGGTGTAACGTGTTTAGCACTTTTTGGTGTAAAACAAGTGCTTCATGTTGTTTTATTTTGAAAAGTGTGGAAGTTGTTTTAGTATATCACTCTTGCTTGATTTGAAAAAGAAAAATGCTCAAAGCTTCAAATTTTAAAGTGCTTGAAAGATAACCAAAGATTGAGCAAATCTCAGATGTTTGATAATGATAGATAGTTGTGACAAAACGCAAAGACAAGGTACAAGTTTTCAGTTTTTCTAGGTGTTTACTTGAATCTGAAACGAGTAGTTTGCGCAAATTTCATTTCATTTAGTTCTCCGCAATAATGTAATTGGTTGTGAACCACTTAGTTCTAGCCAAAATGTGAGGAAATCTCAATGTGTTGTACTATATGCAAGGAAACCGGCATTCATTGTATAACTCGGTCATTTTATGTTAAATCCAATAGATCGGCATTCATTGTATAACTCGGTCGTTTTATATTAAATCCAATAATTGTTTTGAATTGTGTAAAGGCATGGAAATGATCAAGGCACATTTTTGTTAATGAGTGAAAACTACTTGACCACAAATAGCCTACCTTGTGAGAAGAGCGAGTAAATGCTAACCCATCTGAGCCAAATGAATCAGAGTCCTCAATTATGAACTGTCAATTCATAAGCACAATGCTTGATGAAATTGCCCTAAAGTTTTGCAAAATCTAGTTCATTTTTGACGCACTATAGGACTCTGATATGTTTTTAATTGTTGAACCTTAAAACCTTCATGTTTATTTGTCCCTTTGCCATACAGTAGGGGAACATTCAAATAGGGTATATTTTGATTCAAGTTGGGGAGAAAAGGTTGGTTAAATCAATTGTCAAGTAAATTGGTGGAATTAGAAGTTTTTGATCAAGACAACGTTGTGTGTAAATACAAAAGAAAAAGAAAAAAAAGAGAAAAAGAAAAAGAAAGAAAATCCAAAAATAGAATAAGTTGTCAAGATCAAGGTGTATCATGATTAAACACCAAGGGTTTGTTTAGAATTAAGGGGATTCTTGTAAGGTTATCTTTTGAATGTGAATAGAAGGAATGTTTCCTTATGCTTGGCCATTTGAATTCAATTGTCCCACAAATATCCTTTCTTTTGTAGCCGAGCCAAGTTACAACCCTAAAAGACCTTTTGATCCATGCTTTTGTG
>Ga0315915_1000705_pt1 | contig 36470 bp, 16 predicted proteins | sample MpolbnodulesMG_FD_207738 | JGI IMG/M metagenome (GOLD analysis project Ga0315915, IMG submission 207738) | Medicago polymorpha root nodule microbial communities from Los Angeles, California, United States - branched nodules | ecosystem: Host-associated > Plants > Roots > Nodule | place: USA...
ACCAAATCTTATCTTTTTTTTTTTTTTTTTTGAATAAGCCTTACCAAATCTTATCTTATTAAATACAAAAAAATTACAAAGAAGGGTAAAATTGTATATCACAAAAAATGACCCCATCACAAAAAAAAGAGAGGGGCAGTTACCTTACCTTTTTTTGTTCCTGAAAAGAAGGGTAAGTACTTTACTTCTGAAAAAGTGATAATACATACACATGGCTTTGGCTTTGACAGATTTTAGAAAATTGAGGGTTACTTTTGTCTATTCACACCCTCCACCTGAAGAAGAAGATACACACTACTAACATAAACATAAACAATTTCTACTAGAAAGTGAAGTAAGTAACTAAGTAAGAGAGAGAAACATTGATTTAGAGAGAGAGAGAGTGTGGCCACCTTGGAGACAGGAAAACAAACTCAATTTGTTTGGTTTTTCTTTACATGTTCTGTAAAATTCCTCTTCTTAAACTTCCAATGATTTTTCCATTAATTTAGAAGTAAAAAAACATTTTTTTTAATGTTAGTGTGATCCAAAACCTGTTCAGTTTCTTGTTTCTGACAATGTTGTTGGAACAATAGCATTTATTCTTCTTCTTCTGTTACTACTGACACTTGAGTTTGAGAAACCTATTTTGTTTTTACTTTGGTTGTTGCTTTTACCTTCTTTCATAATCATTCATGGCTTCAAAATCCAGGTTTGTCAAGTTTCATGCTTTACTGTGTTTTTGTGCTTTAAGATCTGATTTGGGTTTCATCACATTTTCTCTTTTTTTTTTTTTAATTATTTTTTTATCTGGGTTATTATTGTGAAATTTTGATTAATGGGTTTGATCTGTTTGGTTGAGAAATTGTGTAAATTTCCCAACTTTATGTATAATTTTTCCTTTATCTGTTTAAATTTTTGTGCTTTTTTGTGTTTTTTTGTTGTTTGTTTATATCTTGTTTGTTTGCTCAAAATTTTAACTTTAAAGTTGGGTTTTAGTTAATTTTCATTATTGTTTTATTGTTGCATCTTGATTCTTGATATTTGATGTTTTTGTTTTTACTATCTGTGATTCTGGCCCAAATGCTCACTTATTTTGCTTGATGGATTTATCTTGTTTGTTGAATTTGGCTTGACAATGTAAATATAGATACTGAATTTGGTATCAAAAGTTAGTTACCTTAGGTTTAGATCCATAATCTGATTTGATAAAGGTGTGACATTTTGTGTTTTTGTAATTTATAGTGTCTTGTCTTTTTTCTGTTTCATTTAATGCAATGCTGATACTGGTATTTACATTGTGAACTTGATAGATCTGGTTTATCTGAAACACTCCCCAACAAAGCATCATCTCCAGCTACTCCTAACAAAGCATCAACTCTCAGCAAAGTACCACCAGCAACTCCAAACAAAACATCACCTGCAACTCCAAGAGTTAGTAAACTCGGCAGAGGGGTATCTAAACCGGAATCTGAGTCGCCTTCACCTTTGCAAACTTCGCGCCTTTCTGCGGAAAAAGCATCGCCACGATCTTTGAATTCAAAGCCAATTGCTGAGAGGAAATCGCCGAGACCTACCACACCTGCTGATGTAAGTTAGAGTAATTACACATTGTGTTCCTTCTTTCTCTGAGATCGAGTTATGTTTGGCTTGATTAGACAGTTGGACTGTTTTTTTCTTTTCCAAATTTGTTTTTGGAAGAGGCATTTGAACTTTCCAATAGTCTCATGAAAAGTGTAACAAAAATAATTAAACATCTGAAAATGTGTGATCATGTTTTAGACTGTTAGTGTTAGGATGATAGTTATTTGACAATTTTTCTTGGATTATCATTAGCTTCTTATTTGTTATTCTGAGATGTCCAATATGTCGGTAGTGAACTGTCATGTATGTCTCGTTCATTAAGCATGCTAATTGATACATGAAAAATAACTGCTGCAGTCATGCTTTTTGTTGGTTATCTGTACTCTGATATGTGTTTAATATTGTGAAAAGGGGGCATGAACTGTCAGTGTAAAGTAGTTTTACATTAATGTTCAACAAGAATCAAACATTTTGCAGTTATTTTTACACTGCGGTTACAAAGTAGACTTATGTGGCAATATCATGAATTTGTATTGAATATCGCTGCGAAACTATTTTGAAGTGGCAGTGCATCTCCATTAAACTCGTTTAATATTTTCTGTATATTTCAGAAGCATACCCCAGGAGCTGTTGCAAAGAGTTCAGAATTGCAGACACAGTTGAATGTTGCTCAAGAAGACCTAAAGAAAGCAAAGGAACAGCTGATTCAGGCTGAGAAAGAGAAGGAAAAAGCAATAAATGAGCTGAAAGAAGCACAAAGATTGTCTGAGGAAGCAAATGAGAAACTTAGGGAGGCAATGGTAGCTCAAAAGCGTGCTGAGGATGATTCTGAGATTGAGAAGTTTCGAGCTGTTGAGCTGGAACAGGCTGGAATTGAAGCTGCTCAGAAGAAGGAAGAAGAATGGCAGAGAGAGCTTGAAAGTGTGAGGAACCAGCATGCTTTGGATGTGTCTGCTCTTCTTGCTACCACTAACGAGCTTCAGCGAGTTAAGCAAGAACTTGTTATGACTTGTGATGCAAAGAACCAGGCATTGAGTCATGCCGATGATGCAACTAAAATTGCTGAGCTTCATGTAGAGAAAGCGGAGATTCTTTCGGCTGAACTGATACGTTTGAAGGGCTTACTAGATTCAAAGCTGGAAACCGAGGCTAGTGAAAACAATACTGTATTGGAGCTGCAAACAGAGATAGAAGCTCTTAAGCACGAACTTGAAAAAACAAAGGGTTACGATGAAAAGTTGGCAGAGAAAGAGACCTTGATTGAACAACTTAATGTGGAGTCTGAAGCTGCTAAGATGGCTGAATCTTATGCGCGTAGTGTGCTAGATGAGTGCAGAAAAAAGGTTGAGGAATTAGAAACGAAGGTTGAAGAAGCAAATCAGTTAGAGAGATCTGCGTCATTGTCCTTGGAAACTGCAACGAAACAGCTAGAAGGAAAAAACGAACTGCTGCATGATGCAGAATCTGAAATTTCTAGTCTTAAAGAGAAATTGGGAATGTTGGAAATGACAATTGGGAGGCAAAGAGGAGATCTTGAGGATTCAGAGCGTTGTCTTCTCGTGGCTAAGGAAGAAAATCTCGAAATGTCGAAGAAGATTGAATCTCTCGAGTTTGAGATTGAGACGGTTAATAAAGAGAAGGCTCAAGCTTTGAACAATGAAAAACTTTCAGCTTCAAGTGTGCAAACCCTATTAGAAGAGAAAAACAAACTTGTCAATGAATTGGAGATTTGTAGAGATGAAGAAGAAAAGACCAAATCGGCAATGGATAGCTTAGCTTCTGCGTTACATGAAGTATCTGCAGAAGCTAGAGATACCAAAGAAAAACTATTGGCCAACCAAGCTGAACACGAAGGTTATGAGATTCAGATTGAAGATTTAAAGTCAGATTTAGAAGCTAGTAAAGAAAAATACGAGTCCATGCTTAATGATGCACATCATGAGATTGATGTTCTTACATCTAGTATTGAAAATTCTAAGATGGATATCGTGAACTTCAAGGCAGAGTGGGAGCAGAAAGAACATCATCTTGTCGAGTGCATGAAGAAAACTGAAGAAGAAAACTCGTCGTTGGGAAATGAAATAAATAGGTTGGTTTCTTTACTGAAAAAAACCGAGGAAGAAGCCAATGTGAAAAGAGAGGAAGAAACTCAACTGAAGGAGAATATGAAGGAAGTTGAAGCTGAGGTGATCCACCTGCAGGAAGCACTTAAAGAAGCACAAGCTGAGAGCATGAAGTTGAAGGAGAGTTTATTGGATAAAGAAAACGAGTTTCAGAATATTTTTCAAGAAAATGAGGATCTCCGATCTAGGGAATCAGCTACTATTAAGAAGGTGGAGGAGTTATCTAAGTCGCTCGAAGAAGCTACAACACGAAACACGAATGAGGAAAATGGTGATCTTTCTGATAGCGAGAAGGACTACGATTTGCTTCCTAAAGTAGTAGAGTTCTCAGAAGAGAACGGGCATGGAGGAGAAGGCGGCATATTTAAGGAAGAGCTTTCGGTTTCGGCCAAAGAAGAAAACATTGTCTTGGACGACAAGTTTGAAAAAATAGAATCTCCAAAACCTGAGATTGTGAATGGAAAACTGAAGGAAGAAGATGAGAGGAAGGAAAAAGATGATTCTGTTGAATTGAAAATGTGGGAGAGCTGCAAGATAGAGAAAAAGGAGTTTTTGCCAGAGAAAGGAGCAGAACCAGAAGAATCCTTTGAAGAGGAAGTTGAATCAAAGATAGATGGTGGTGAGACAAATGGAGCATCTGTGACAGAGAACATTGTTGATGGTGGAAGCTCACCAACAAAGGAACAAGTGATCAAGAAGAAGAAGAAGCCTTTGCTTGGCAAGTTTGGAAGCCTGTTGAAGAAAAAGAGTGGTAGCAATAGCAACCACAAATAGAACAATACTTTGCTTTTGATGGTATATTTGAACATTAAAGTGTTTGCATGTATTTGGTTTATTGTGATTTTTTGCTTCTTGGAATAGGTTTTTAAAGAATGAAGAGGCTTGTAATATTGTTTAGGATTCTTTCTCTGATCACTTCTTTTGAGTTGCACACTTTTGCATGTTGGCTGTGAATTGAATGTGATGATGAAACTCTGATTTTTTGTTTTCCACTTTATTCTGCTTTTCTCCCATGTCCCCTTATATATAGATTTGACAAAAAAGAAGTGGCAAGTTGAATTGTATTTTATGTTATCCTAATTCTAGGGAACGTTCAGAATATACTAGTTATGATGTTTAGCTCCCTACAATATGTAAACAAATGTTATACAAGTTCAATTTTACAATGTTGAAAAACATAAATTTTGGCCAATATCCATGATTGATCATCTAGAACATGACTCAAGTGGATCTTACATAAACTTTGATATCATGTTATATATATTTCTTATTTATTTGGCCCTGTCAAAAATATTGCCCTACCTCTGCCATTGTTGTCTAACCTTGGCCTCCTACTTTGAATTTTATAAGCTCTGGTTTGACAATTGTAACCAGAAGCTAAATCAATATTGAGAGTTTTCTATTCTAGTTTCTAGAAAAGTAAATAGGCTTAATTACACTTTTGACACCCAAAGTTGTGATTTTGGCCCCCTAAAAAAATAACTCTTTTTAGGCCCTCCTCTAAGTTTACTTTTTGTTGCAATTTTGACCCAGTCAAAGGACACGTGAGCGCCACTTGTGTAAATTTTTTTAATTATTTTTTTGCTTTTTAAAATTATTTTTATTTTTTTTAATTTAAAAAAAATTAAAAATATTTTTGTAATTAAAAAACAATTGTTTTTTTAATTACAAAAATAAAATAAAAAGTTTAATTTTATTTTTGTTTTTTTAATTACAATTTTTTTTTCTTTTTTTATTACAAAAATTAATTTTTTTTTAAATTACAAAATAAAAAAGATTAATAAAATACAAAAATAATTAAAAATTTACACACGTGGCGCCCACGTCAGCGTTGACTGGGTCAAAATTGACGTGAGGGGCCAAAATTGCAACTGAAAGTAAACTCCGAAAAGAGTTGTTTTTTATGGGTCCAAAATCACAACTTTAGAAAACTTAAGGAGTCAAAAGTATAATTAAGCCAAATAAATATTGGTCAATGTCACAAACCTAAGCCTAACACCGAGAAAAATGAGGTCCTAAATTCAAACGAACAGATTCTCATACCATATTTTAGTTTATGCCTCCTACTAACAAAAAAAGAAGAAAATAATTTTGATCTATAAGATACAATTTTTTAATTATGTAAGTATTTATTCGTGGAAAGAGTTGTACTCACATCTCTTTGAAACTAGTATACTTTCATTTTAACAATGTTTGTTAAAACTTAAAAAAAAAAGTTTGTTTAAGGTTTTTTTTAGAAAAATCATTTTGTTTTGTTCGAAGAGTAGAAAACCATTTTGTTAAAAACATCGTTTTCAACCTTAAAATCAAGAGGTGGGATACTGGGGAAAAATTCTTTGGCGATATTAATGTACTTTGATGAGTGAAAATGGTATAATGATATATGAATGATTAAAATAAATTATTTTTGATAAAAGAGAATAAGTGGTTAGAAAAGAGTTAGACATAATCGAAACTGATACATCCTCTTATCTGTTTCTGAAGGAGTTAGAGTTTAAACAGGATCGGCAACGTTTAACATAATACTTTTGATATTTTATCATTTAAGATAAGATATGCGTACCGATATATTTATGTCTTTTTTTTTAATAAATATTATATGCGACTTTGGAAATAATTAGAAAAAGAAATAATTGATTAATGTACATTTTTATGAATGTTTAAGAAAAAGCTTATTAAATTATAATTTGAATGAAAAGCAGGCTTAATTGTTAAGTGAGTCAATAATTTGATTTGATTTGAAATTGGTTGGTCGCAAGAAAAGAAGCAAAAAACCATTTTTGCATTTCATATCAGAATCAACAAGATGTGGCCTGCGATTATCTGTGGTTTGATTATTTACAAACTCTTCAAATGCTTTTTCTACGACGACGACGTTTTGGACATTGAAGCTTCTGATTCAACTGTTCTCTTCTCCGTTTCTAATAGGTTTTTTTTTTTTGAATTGAATCCTTTCATGATTTCAATTATTTTCTTACTGATTTTGAATTGAAGGATCAAATTTGTTAAGTTTTGATTTTTATTATTCATTTTTTGTTGCAGGCTTCAGAAGCTTTTTGGTGGAAAGGTTTTTGTGGGTCTTCGTATTCCTGATGCTGATTCTGCTTCACCACAAACCATTGATCTTGTTCTCCTCACTAAACGGTATTATTTTTTATCTCTTTATGTTTCCGACACTTCTGATAGAAGGTGTGTCCGTCATTTCTAGACACATGTAAATTCAAATTACATGGGTGTCGATGTGTCATTGTCGTGTCTAGTGTTTTTTGAGATTAAGGTGTTACAACTTCTTAAACATACATGAAATGATGCAATATCCATGTTTCTCTTTTTGTATGTTCGGAATTTGGTATTGTGATTTTGTTGAAGCTCCAAACTGTAGCTTTTACAAAATCATGGTAAACCACTATGATTTTGCAAAACTCGCCGCAAATCCAAACACACACTTAGGTTAGGGTATTTATCATTTACTTGCTGATTTGTTAGTTTTTTTACTCTTCTAATTACGGGTTAAATTGAGTCCATTAAGCTCAGTTACTACAATTGCTAGTTAATGAATGATAGATTTGTGGTATTATTTTTTTTTTTTAATATTTATTTTTACTTTAATACTGCAGACAGCTACTAGTGATATCGGTGAAGAACTTCTCAGGAATTTTGACAGTTCAAGGGGATGGTAGTTGGGCCTGTGAAAAGCCAGGAAAACATAAAGTTGACCGTTACCCTGAACCTGTAAGGAACCTCATGAATGAATTATGAATGTCAGTATTTGTTCATATATATGCTGAACACTCACAGTTTTATTGCTGCAATGGTTTTCTTGGGAGATGACACAAATTAGATTTTAGAAACTGATTTTGGATGTTTGTTAAATCATATGAACGGTGATTTGTATTTAATTTTGTTCCTATTTTGTTATGAGGCTGTATTAGGTGTGGAAGAAAATGGGTTGATTGCTAAATTAGTAACTTTCATAATTCGTTTTCTCAACTTGTATACAGTTGGAAGAAGTAAGAAAGCAGGCTTCTATCCTCGAGTCCTATCTTGAACAAAGAGGGGTTGTTCTACCTAAAGGATTCCTAACTTGTAAAGTTATACTTCCAAATCCTAAATTATGGTATGTTTTTGAATCTCCTTGAAATACAGGTACTTGCTGTAAATATTGTCAATTTCTTTAGAAGATACTCTCTTTTAATTCATGATTTGCCAATACACGGTTTGATTATTTTGTTGAAGACTTTAAAATTTGCCAAATTTGGCTTCATATATTGACTTGTTACGGTCATTCTTCCTATTCATATGTTTAATCCATTCTTTTTTAATTAGTTCTTGGCAATAAATGAAGCATTGGTCCATCTGTTTAATCCAAATTTGGAAATGTGTTGAAGAAATTGTAAGCATCAGTTTAAACCATTGACAAGCAGTATTTATGATGTAAAAAAAGCATTGGTCTATCTGGTTTATCCAGTCAAAAGCAAACTGCGTAATTTACTTTCTTTTTTAACTTTGTTTTGTAATATATTATATGTTAAAAGTTCTTCTCCTTGTATTTGCAGTACCATTCCTGCTAGTGATTTCCCATCTGAAGTTATTACCCATGAACAGTTGGTGCAACTGAAGCCCGGAACAAAGAGTGTGCTCTCTAGCTGGGTAAAGAGTACCTTTCTTAGTGGGAAGAACGACACACAAGAATCTAGTCATCAGAATCTTGAATTTGTCCTTAGCACAGCTCCAATATGGGATAGGTTAGTTACCATTTGTTCTTATCTTTCTAATGTTCTATTCTTCTAGTAAATTTTCCTGCAATAGGATTTGGGTGCAATTGGATTTAGATGCTGTTAATGGTGCCTTGACAATACTTTTCCTTAGGGGAGTAAATATATCAAAGAAAAACCCATTTATGAAAGAACAGAAAAATAGAATTATTGATTATTACAAGGAACTACCCCCTCCATCCCAAATTTTAAGTTGCTTTGAGAAAATAATTTGTCCCAAATGTAAGTCACTTTACAATACCAATGAAACATCAATATTATTTTTCCTATTATACTCTTAACTATTTATTACTCTCTTCTTTCAATTCTCTAATTTATCTTTTCAATACCATTAACAAAGGGTAATTTTGTAAAATAACTCAATTCTTCTTTTCGGTGCAAAATTAATTACATTTCTTAATCTGTGTGAAATGGTCAAGATGACTTATAATTCGTGATGGAGGGAGTATTACGGAAGATAAATCCCTGGTTTCCGGAGAAATCCTCTGAGAAGAGATAGTTCTCCCTCTGCCCAACCTCTTAGGCTCTAACTTCTGACTGAAAATGTTCAGATGATACCCTCACTCTCTCTCTCTCTCTTCACATCCTCTTATAACATAATGTGTCACACACTTTGTTCAGCCCTCATTCTCTACCACATCATATTCCTTCGCACTCATTTTTCTACATTCTCATAACATTGCACCCTACATAATAGGCTCGGGCAACTGCTTAGATATTTTCCTATTTGAGCCCACACTCATCCAGGTCCTAACACATGTGCTTGCCTTTTGGATCAATGCACTCTTGGATAATTGTTGGCATTATTTAATACGACCAAATTTTGGTTTTTTACTCACAACAGATTGTTTGGCTTGCAGATTGGAACTGAAAGGCAGCAAGTATGTATTGGGAGAGTTCCTTGAATTTAAGGGCAAGGAGGGGGATGTTGAGGCTTTAAGACATATTAGAAGATCAAAAGTTGGTCAGATGATAATCCAAAAGACAAGCATGTTTGGACTAGGTAATCTTCTCGCTATAAATTATGCTTTGTATTCCAATTGTATTTAGCTCTAATAACAAAATTAATGGCTAATTCAACTCAACTTGAAGTTGGAACAAAGATTGGTTTGAATTGTTTGAGAGATTAACCCTCAATGTTTTATTTAATACTAATCAATGGGTACAACCGAAATTAGGGGCAAAACCATAGTCAAATCAGATCTTGATCCATTTTGGTTACAACAGAATATTCACATAATATCATAACATACTTTCAAATATTTCTACAATTATTAATATATTGTCTATCACCAAAAAAATGCTAATAGTAATATCCTTCTCTTAAGTTATATAATAGATGAGCCAAGATCAAGAATTAGAACATTCAACATCGGCTCTACGGAGAAGTTGATATTTTCAATACACTAGTTACCTGTGACTCTTTTCTAAAAATTGTAGTTTTAACCGATAATTACCTCTGTCTTATGGAAGATAAAAATTCAAGGAGGGAGGCTTTCTATACTTGCAATGTTATTGTTGTCTAATATTATGATGTTTCTTAAACTAACATGGGATTGTTTGCAGCTCCTTCTACGCTTCAAGTTTTATACACTTTCCGTGACTACAGAACCGTGGGAGCATCAGCACCAGAGTGGAATGAAGTGACCGTAAAATCAAGTACCGAGATCATCTTTCAGGTTGAAAATGCTTCCAAGATCAGAAAGTTTAAGCTGTCTTCAGTCTGCTCTATGCATCTTAGCGCATAAAGTTACTCAACTGAAATGTCGGAAATGTCAATAACATTAAATTGTCCATTTTCCAGACATACAAAATACTATTCGTGCTTGCATTATACAGATTATATAGATATCGATATAGTTGACAATTTTATTTTATTTACATGATCATATTATAATAGAAATGAGAAATTCAGCTTCTCAAGAAAGCAGCGATAAGTCTTGCTGGAAGAGTAAATTAACCCTGCCACCTGATAACTGATAATATAGTGGCACCAGTTAAGTATTATAAAAGTTTTTTGTTTCAACTCTTGGAACCGTTCTCTCAATAATCAATAGCTTTCACTTGCCTGAATGAAAACTGCTACCTTCTTCCAACGTTTAGGAATGTGAGCAACTATGGTACTAGATTGGGCTTATTGAACAACTATCCAAGACTTTTTGTTAGAATAAGCCGCAAATACATTTCCTAATAGAACTATGGTACTAGATTGGGCTGCCGATGCTATTTGACACCTCTAGTTCCACATATGCACCTCTTCTTCTACGACCTATCAATTTTGTTAGCATCGTCATTCATCTGTCTCAATTCATTAGACAACACGAGACAATACAAATAGTGTCGTCCCAATACACAGATGAATTGAGTCCAAGAAAGTTGTGTGTGTGTGTGTGTGTGTGTGGGCAAGTGAGTAATGTATATCCAAAGAATCCTCTTGGGTGTGATGTAGGTGAATAATGTGGCTCATAGTTAGGGAAGACTTGTTACGAGGCAGGTAGGATATGCTGCATAAACTCAAGTTAGCCAGAGAAGCTTTGTTGTTTTGGTGCAAACAAGTCATGCTGTGTTTGACATGGAGGGACTTAGTTGGGACTGTAAAATATTGATCAACCGGAGGAGCTTCATCATAGCCATCCAAGTAACGCGACAGATACACCTCATACAAGGCACTCATCATACCACTGATGTCCGGGTCGATTAGAAATGAAGTAGGCAAAGTCATTACTTCCATCCACGACTTCACACTATTCTTTAAGAAAGTAGAAAATTCATGGATGACAATGATGATTTTGCCCTAGAGTAGGGAATGGAGTTAAAAAAACCTTAGTTCTATTAGGAAATGATGATGCTATTTGACACCTGTCATTTTTCTTTACTGAAGTTGTTACTGTTATTTCCTTAAATAATAATAATAATTCATGCCTTTCCAATTTTGCTTAAAATTTTTTAAAAGTAGTTTCACTTGATGATAGTTGACTATTGACACTATTTATTAATGAATGGTTTCTTTGCATGTTAGATCCAAAGTGTGGAACAATTTAAGAATCAGTAAGATTTGTGAAATGTTTTTTTGCCTTCTTTATTGGGTCAAAATCAATATAGTCTTACCTAATAGATAACAGAAACTCTTGACTTTTAAGTAAAAAGGTAGCTAAGATCAACAAGTTATTGAAGAAATATCATACTAACTTCACCTTTAGCATAAACAAATGGTTTAAGGACAATATTTTAGAAGACTCGAGTTTGTCTCATTTTCTTGGTTCTATTCTATTTTCACTTCTTTAGTCTCCCCACACAACTAATCATCGTTTATAATATTAACTTCCTTTTGCACATCTTCTCAATCAATTCAAAGGTGTTATTTATACATGTGGAAAAAATATGTGACACAGATTGCAAGTATCTTCTTCATCATGGCTCAATTCCAACCATTCACACTTAAGATCAATAAAAAGTAAGAGTGCATTAAGAATAAGGAAAAACTGCAACTGCATTTTATACAAAAAGATGAACATAAACAACTGTAGCCTACATATTAATTACAACAATATTCATGGGGTACAATCCATCGACAAATAACACATTATATTATTATAGCTTCTTTCAAAAAACACATTATTATAGCTTATAGATATATATATGAACAACCTATTACACCAAAATGAATAATGTCTTGATCCTTATAATATATCATAAATCCCAATAGTTATTGCTGTGATAGCTAATCCGTCAAAATGATGTGATCTTTCATGGGAATATTGGCTATGGCTGGCTTGAATATTGTTGTCTACAAATAAATAAAAAGAAAAAAAATGAGTATGACAAATAATATAGAGTTTAATAGTAGTTTATTATTAATTATAAACAAATTTAATACGAACAATAAGCCAATCATATTTTAGTGTATTTTATCACGTGTAAACAATTTTAATTAGTATATTTTTTGAAGGAAATTTCAGTTAGTATATTGATAAAATAATATGATGAAATATGATTGACTATGCATATAAAGAGTTTAATGATTAGTAATTTACTTTGAACATATAAAAGTTTGATACAGTCATCTACTCATATATGAGTTTGTAGACATTTATTGAGATATATGTTTTTAAAAATAATATAAAAATAATTATTAAAGTGAAACCAATACGAATATTAAATGTCTATATAAATTATTTTTATATCATTAATTTTTTTATAAAGAAATAACATAATAAATTGATATTAGAGTGAAACTAATATATATGATAAAAAAATTTATATTATTAATGAAAAATCTATATACATTATCATATGGAATAGTTATTTTTCTTCTTACATTATTGGCACTGACAGTAACATGTCCGCCTATCCGCTTTTCTATTACACTTAATTGTATATAGAAAGAGAATAAAATATTTTTGAAAATTAAGATTAAAATAAGTTTCTTTTTAAGTTTCCAATATTGTTCTTATTGTATAATTTAAATAATATTATGAAAATGATAAAATAGTTTAAATGAATGGTAAAAAAGAAAAAATTCAAAAAAATAAAATGTGTATCCACTTTAAATAAAACGATGTTTATAATAAAAGACAGATGAAATGATAATTAAATTTCAATATATAATATGAAAAACATGTTAGAAAGAAGTGGAGTTAGAAAGTGCATGCATATATACTTACTCTATGAGATCTTTCCAATAAGCATCATTTGCATCATTATTTATGAAATCTCCCCAAGTTTCAAAGCTGTTAGAAGAAGAAGTGTTACAACACTCTTTTGCATTTATCATCATGTTTTCTTCTCCTACCTTAACCGTTCCTGAACGTTGAGGTGAAACTGAAACCAGCTTCGGAAGTGAATTTGATGATATTGTTGAAGCAAAATTTGTGTTACCAATTTGTTCACCAAATTTCTGAGAGCCCTCAAATTCTTGTGGTAGTAATTGCTGAAGAGGGGCTTCAAAGTTTTGCAAATTAGGCTGAATTGTTTGAGAAGAAATACCAATATTGGAACCATCATAAAAACTTTGTATGTTATTATTAAATCCCAAAACATCATTTACCAAACTTTGTGGAAGCAATGAATATTGTAGCCTTAGAGCATTATTATTTATGTCACAACTGGTTACAATGTTTGCAGCATTCAATATTATTTGTTGTAGATTGCTAAGAAGGTCTAGGTGATCTGTTCTTGGCCTGTGTGTCACTGGATCTAACCCCATTTGCATTAGCTTTTTCTTCAAATGTGTGTTCCAAAAATTCTTTATTTCATTATCAGTCCTTCCTGGAAGATGAGTTGCTATAGCTGCCCACCTAATAAATCAACCATATTCACATTCACAATCACGATACATACAACTTCATTTTCATAATTAACTAAATACTATATATAAGACCAATTAATTTATTTATTTTTATCAAATAGTCTAGTGACGAGAATCATACATTTTTAATGTGAAGAAGTGAAAAACCACCGGTTCAAACCCGCGCTCGAACATAATTTTAGGATCAATTTATTATTGCATATTATAAAATAAATAAATTGGCATTCAATAATTTACATGTTAATTTTATGAATTTTTTAAAAAAATTGAAGTAATTTAGTGTATATTTACGGTACTGAAAATCACTTTTCAAATAAAAAAAAAAAGTTATTAAAAATAACTTTAAAATAAGCTACTCAAAGCAGCTTCCTGATTGAAGCATTTTTTCTTCATATTTCTTTAATAATCCGTAACAAAAAGATAAGAACATTCAAAAGTAATTATTATTTAAAAAAATGAATAAAATCTAAAGAATTTCTTTAAATGTGAATTTCTTTAAATGTGAAATTCTCTAAATTATTTTATTTGAGGGAAAAACATTTCTAAATTATGGAAATATCGAAAATATTTCATTTATACTAATTTATAACAAACAAGCCAGGAATCAAAGAAATAATGATGAAGCTTACTTATTTCCAAGAACTGAATGTAAATTGATGATGAGATTCTCTTCTTCATCAGAGAATTTTCCTCTTCTAATATCAGGCCTTAGATAATTATTCCATCTTAATCTACAACTCTTTCCACATCTATTCAATCCTGCAAGCTTTGGAAGGGCTCTCCAACTTCCATGACCATGTTTCTGAATGTGATCCACTAATATTTTATCTTCTTCTGGACTCCATGGACCCTTCTTCAAACCACTTTCATCATTGCTTGGTATTCTCATCATCACTGCACTTACAAAATACAAAAAAAAAACAACAAATTGTATCCTAATTAGTTTGATTTAGTTAGTAGTAGATTGCATGCATGACCAAAATAGAAAGATTAATTAGTAGAAGAATCCAAACCTATACTATGAAGTGGATTGAGGATATTTAGAACTAATTAACATTTACCGTACAACTTGTTATTTATAAAGGTAGTGATGTCTGGTTTTAATTTGTTACTTATATTTATACATGTGATGTTATGATGAGAAATTCCAAGTTTGTCCTGTATGTATATTTTATATTCAAGTCATATAGCTAGTTTTGACAAGTAGTTAACGACCAAAAAGGACATCGTGACACTAAAATTATGGGTGTGTAGTGTACCGTAAGTAAAGTCTAGGCTGTTCTTTAGGGAGTGCAAAGCGCTCAATTGAGCTGGGCCTTCCAAAGCAATGAGTCTCAAGAAAAAAATTATTGCTCAATATTCCCACCCCCACTCAAAAAAGAAAAATAAACATGTTTCATGTTTCAATTTCTAAATAAAAAATCATGTTCCATGTTTCTATTTCTAAGTTAAAAAACACGTTTTTAGTAAAAATAATTGGTAATCTTGATTTTGGTGGCTAATAATTATTATATGAGTGTTATTTTCAATTTAAATAGAAGATTAATCTTGTAAAAAAATTGTGGTTTTTTTTATTAAGGGCTTATTTTTACTATGAGAATCGAGCCTCCAGTTTCATAGGGACGACCTTGAGTAAAGTAAACCAATTAGTCAATGATTTTTGCGTTCTCAAATAGGTTTTTAAGATTATGAATTTTTTAAAACGGTCATTGATTCTAAGCTGCTCTATGTATTTAGGTTTAAATACATTTTTGATCTTTTAACTTTGCACTAGTTGTGATTTTGGCCCTCTATTAAAAAAATCACATTTCAACCTACTAAGTTTATCCCCTTTTGCAACTTTCAATTTTGATCATTCAAAATCAATCATTCAAGACAGTAGAAGATCAAAAAATCAGTCTCAAGCCATATTCTTTGCCCTATAAATCTGAAACTTGCTTAACAAAACACCCCACTTGTTTTTACAGTCTTGAATGATTGATTTTGAATGATCAAAATTGAAAGTTGCAAAAGGAGGGAAACTTAGGGGGCTAGAATGCGATTTTTTTTAATAGAAGGCCAAAATCTCAACTAATACAAGGTTAGAGGACCAAAAGTGTGTTTAAACCTTGTATTTAACCATTTATTATTAACTATCATTAGGTCATTATATTTAAAATACTTACTAGGACTCAATATTTAATTAGTTACTATCAATTTAGTCTCTAACATTTGTCAGAAAGATTAATGAGTAAATTTCGTCAAGAGTCTTGAACATTTTTAAAATATTAACGTTATAATTTTATTTGAGAACAATCTACAAAGTCAGAAAAAATATACTCACAATGTCTAATTTTAAAATATTGTTTCCATCAGTAGCCTATGTGGGAGGTCTAAAAAGAAACTCATCACTTTCTGCATTGCTCTTTTGTCAAAAGATTTTGGCAGCGGTTTGATTCTCTCATTATTATCATTTTTCTACTAACTCCATTGTTGATGTTTTATCTCAAGTAAAGGATTTAATTTCATCTATTTAATAAGGTTACACTTGTTAAAGATAGTAAACAAGCACGACCTTGTTAAATAAGTTTGTAAGATTAAAATATATTTTTTTAGGGGAAGATTAAAATATATTTATAATTCCTCTCAAAAATGTATTTATAATTCGTGTTTATTTCTCACTTTTTTGTTGTTTTGGAATTTGTGTTTATATTCTCTTTGGTGACCTTAACTACATATAATAAATAGTTTTCAGTAAAAAAAACATAATCAATCATATAACAACATAATTTAAAATAAAACAGGCTCTTAATTATTATATTTTTTTGAAAAAAATATATATTTGGTTCTAACTTCTAATCACACACCAAAACAAAACAAAGAGTTAAGAAATAGTTGGACGTACGAATATGGGTGTACTACTTCTCCTGCTTTGGCAGTTTGCAATTGAAATGTCTTTTTTGGCTGTATTGTTGAAGCACTCTTTTGGTGTTATATTATATTTAGAAAATAGTTACTAGAATAATATATAATATATGATGCAATCGGTCAATCAATTAATGTAGTGAATTTATAATGGTATAAGTTTTTGAGTTGGATTAATTTTCACACAGCAATAGAGATAAACAGAAGCTCGGATAGAGCTAAATTGTGTTGGTGCTTACAAGAATTCAATGGAAGTTGCAGGCTGTGTTGGTCTTTTTTGAGACTCCGATGGTCGATGGCTAAAAGGTTATGAGGAAAAAATTGAAGCTTGTGATGCGGTTCATGCTAAAATGTGGGGATTATACACGGAAATGTAAATGGTGAGGGTACACGTATTATAATTGAAAAGTGACTCTAAGCTTTTGATTGATACGACAACAAGAAGATGCAAGTTCATAATCTCCTTTTTGATAGGACTTGCATGCTTAGAGTTAGAAGTGTTAGTGTGTTTCTTTCCTGGGCTTTGTCCTCTTTTGTAAAAAAAAAACATATAATAACGTTATTGCAAAAAAGTCTCCGTCAATGTATACCAAATCATGCAGAAAGAGTTACATATAGATAGATAGATGAGCAGCCACATAAAATTGAAGAAATATACATATTGTAGTAGGAATTGATTTTATATATAGCCTTACGTAAGACTACTCTCTATAACCTATATTTTATTTATACTGGCAGTCAATTTCATGTCCTTTTTAAATTTTTATTAATTTGTGTAACAATGCTTTGGATTCGATAAACACACCACAATAGAAGAAATCAAAGAAGTTCCATTTATCTTGAATGGACTATTGTCATTTTGGAATGAACATTAGTGAATACTTACGTATGTTAATAAGTGTTTGTGTTGGATTTTATGCAAAACCTGATTAGTACGGAAGAGTGGGTATTGTTTTGTTTTGGACTTTAGGTTAGTGTTTAAGTATACAACATGTGTTGCTAAAAAAGTATTAGTGTTGACTACTAACTAGTTGTGATTGGGGGTACCGTTTTAGTCTTGACTTTATTAACCAACCCAAAACATTGCATTATTTTTTCTTTCAGCACGACGAAAGTGTTAGAAAGGGAGGAAAAGAACCAATTATCTTTAACTGTTACGAAGAATACTACAGGTATATTTCCTTCTAGACACATTGCGTGTGTATAATGTTTGTTTTGTAACTAGGAAAATAAGTAGTCACATCATCGAAATAATAGTCAATGTGGGGGTTAAAGTTAAAACTTAAAGGGATAGTAGACCTTCTGGTTGTAAGGGTTTTCTACCAACATTACCTCATTATCCATATTTACAAGCCACTTTGTTTACATTATTTTTCATATTCAACTCATTTTTCATGGACTAGTGAGTGATACCCTTTTCATCTAACAATTTCGTGTAAATGGAATATTTCCCAACAAGGACAACGGGTTCTACCTTGTTGCTTATTGAACTATATTTCTTATTTGAATAGATTTTTTCATAAGCAAAAAGATTTCTTTGAATAGTTTAATAGATCGAAAAGAAACGTTCATGATTTTAAATTACGGTTGCAGTCATGCATGGTTACACCGACAATTTTTTATGATTCGCAAAATGTGGTCGATATAGTCCAAACCGTGGTTCCAAATTGTAATTCTGTTCTAGAGAGTTCAAAATCATTTATACTATAAATACCGATTTAAAACCATGATATAATTTGTTTTTACTTGCAAACTTGGTACATATTAAATTTGCCACAAATAGGCTAATTTCGTTAAAATTGAACACTAATGTTAATTGGATATATAAGTAAAAGGGTTTGGTTTATTCTCAAACTAAAAGTTGTTCAACCTATTACTCCAAGAATATCTTCTTGTTTAGAAACTCGAATCAATCCAAACATTTACTATAATCAAAAGAGTTGGTAAAAGGAAAGATTTACGTAATTAGAAGATTTACCAAAGGTTCTAAGGTTAGTTGGGAAGACAATACAAGATGACTTTGGGTAGTGTTTTATGTGTCACGTTGATACATTAAAAAAACATTCAAATATCGTCTTACCCTTAAGAGAAATATTACCTTAGTTATACGACTAATATCCTCTCTTTTGACTTAAGAGAATGACCAGCTTGTAGAAATAAAAATGTAACAGGGCCCAAAAGCAGACGTCACAATATAAATGATTTCTTGCTTCGATCAATTGTTTAGACATTCTTTTAACGAACATGGCATAGTTCGTAATCGTTGGTGATCTTTTGTTTCTACCTTTACCTAAGTGAGGTTAGTCATTAACACAAGTTATTTAGACCTTATCAAAGCACTAATTTATTATAAAATATTATTTAATAGAGTAAAATGGTCGTTAAATATTATGACAATATGAGGGAGTTTGATTGATATTTGCAGAATAGCAAGTACGACACAAAACAATATATGACACTAAAAAGAGATATATAGATAATATTTTTTGTTAAAAATTGACAAAAAAAAGTGTTTTGATGGTTTGTACTCTAAACAAAAAATTGTCTTATGGTTTAATGACGGACAAATATTTTTATTGGACAAATATTTCTATTTTTGTCCGGTCCCTTATCTTTTATGTTCATAATTTTTCAAATCAAATGAAGTACAAAAACAAAAGTTGTGAAGTCCAATCCCTTGTTTTTTAGAAAATCAAAGACAACCTAAAATTATGGTAACTAAGTAGACTCAAAAAAACAATATTGTGAATTCTCGTAAAATGTCAGTGTAAAATCATTTTAATAAATGATATTTATACAACTATTTTGTGATAACTTTTAGGGCAAGTCTCTCATATTCATTGTACTTTTACTCTCTCCTCCTCCACCTTTATCTCTATTGTTTTTGTCTAATAAAGAGGGAAAAAATGTTCCAAAAATTGTCAAAATAGTTAGTTTATACAAATATTATTAAACAATCATTTTATACCAACAATGCAACCCCATTAAATTAAATTTAATTAACAATTTTTTTTTTTAAGTACGAAAATTAACTCAGTTAGTAGCCTGCCAGTATTTTTAGTTAAGGTGATGACGCTTTGGACAAAGGAATGTATGTAACCCACTAAAATACGTATTATACACACAATGCTTATTACGTTGACAATGTGGACACCCCTTTGCGCATTTTTTCCGATTAGTTAGTAGAACATTGGAAAAATTGACATTAACTACTCGTTGTAAGGAGCATACCAATTCGGAAAGCATGCCAGAAGATTGAGGTCGTAACATTATCACATTAAACAAGCAATGCCCATCATCACTACTCAAACACACCTTTAATCCGTATTAAATGTCACCAAGTAAAAACATGTACGGCAAGTAAAAATATGATTGCTAAATCATCATGTTGTTAGCTTTCATTTTGGGAAAATAATAATAAAATGGTTATAGAATTTCCCTATTTAGATGGTGACAGACAGAGTAATGTGTAGAAAACACTAATTTTACAAACAAGGAAACAATGATATACAATTTAAGTTGGGCTAATTACCAACGCAAAGAGACATGATCAGAGTTTTCCTCCAAAAACAATATGGCCAACATTAAAAAATGGCACCTATACATCTGTAGCATATCTATATTTTCTTTAATCTAATCCTATAAAAGTATAAGCAGCCATAACAATTTACTAGCAGTTCAACTAAGCATAAAAGGATGATTAAGGAAATCAATTAATCACAAGCAAAGAACCACTTCTTAGGTTGATGGAACAGCTTGGATGTTAACTTGTTTGAATGTTTGAATGTTTTGAATCAATCCAGTAGTCTCTTGTAATACATATGCTGCCAATTCTTTGAACCACGACCTGTAACTAAACTTCCAGACATGGCTTCCTGTAGAGATACACAAAAAATTTATTTAACCATTGTTGCCAAAAAAATTACAAAAAAAAAAAAAAAAAAGTCATTTTGTGAAAAATAGTATGTTGGGAAAGAAAGGAAAATACAGAACTAATAGTAATACATTGTTCCAACCCAAAGTAGACAAAAAGAAACGAACTATCAGAAACTAAAAAAACAGATTATATGGATAATATCTTCAGAAGTCCACAACTGAATAAATATAGCGATAATACACTAACCTCCCCAGGTCTTAAAGCAAACCAGACCAACACTGTCATCCAAAAAAATTAGGTAGTAGGCCGTGTCATTGTGGATAAGCCTCTTCCCATAGGAAGAACACCTGGATAACCCTCACCCGCTTCTTCCTCTTCTATAGGAACTGCATAATAAGCATAAAAGATTGTAAAATTACTCAACTGACCACAACAACACCATTTGTACTAGTTCTAAAGAGACAGCTTTTTTCTTCCAATTTGATCTGCTAGAGCAATGCATTATGCATAGACAATGTCTTAAAAGTTATGCACCAAAATTTCATAAAAAATGTGTTGTGTTCCATAGTTGTGACACATGGACCTCAGAAATTAACGAAGCAAAATCCAAAATTAACCATTTTGAGAATACACTGCACCTGCTATATTTTGCGCAGTCTGAGCACCAGCAACCCCAATGCATGAATATAGAGAATCCTCATCCACTTTCAACTGTTCATATGCAAGGTATGTATCCTCAACAGTAGCAGCTTCGTACAGAGAAGTTAGGTCCTTGATACATGATATGTCCTGGATTTCACAGTCAACATCATAATAATGCAGTGATTTAGAAACATGTGAGTAAAAACATGACAGATTTTGAGACTTTGGCAGGACTCATAACTTTAAACCGAGTTTAGATGGCAATAGAAATGTGAATATACTGATTGCATGTCAAGATTCAAATATTTCAATCTCACCTTCCTTGGAACAGAAGACGCTTGTAAGTGAGCTAGCAATCCCAACCAGTATGCATTTGACTTAATTTCAGCTTCATGTCTCATAAGAAGGGTTCGTTTAGCCTACATTAGGGAAAACAACCAAAGAAATTCTCAAAATTTTGAAGTCATAAAAGAACATGTTACAGTAACAGGAAGAAAATTCAAGTCATATTTAGAAGTAGAATGAGGGCGCCAACACCAAGTGCATGTGTTTTTTAGCCAGAAAGGTCATTGTTCACTTTTAAGATTTAATCAGAGAAATGAAACACAACGCAGAAGGGTCAAGTTTATGTGAGAAGAAAGAAGTAAATGAAATTTGAATACTGATAATGCATGTTTAGCAGATTTTTTTTTCTTTCTAAACAATGTTGTAACTAAATATTGTAATGTAAAAACAACCATAGCATATTCAGTCACTAACCCTGTCCAATTCCCGGTCAGTAATTCTGTTGCTATGCAGACCTCTAAGAACATTCTTGCATGCATCAACAGCTTTGTGCACCTGCAAATCAATTAGATTTGAAATTTGTAAACAGAAAAAAAATCAACAGCAAAAACGAAGTAAATGCTATAAGAGGAGCCCACACCTTGCTTGGAGTTGATGTTACGGAGATCACATACCACCCAAGTTTAAGCCTATCAAACAAGTTTAATTCAAATGACACGTCGTATGTCAACCCCAGTGAATCTCTGACTGTTGTGAAGAGCCTGTGCAGAAAACATGTAACAAAGATTTTAAGCCTAGTTGGAGATTTCTCTCATTCAAATATTTGTAAAAATAACATCCTTATATTCAAGATACTAAGAAGGCATAGATATTTTTAAGATGTCAGCTAGCTCCAATGTAGGGCGTTGACCCATTTAAAACATCAAGACAGGCTGGCCTGCTTTTTTTCAGCCTGGAGTCAAGCACGGTGTCTAAGATTTCCAAAGTAAGCTAAATACCAGGTTAGTAGAAATACATACCTAGAATTTATAATTTCAGAAAGCAGTCCCATTGTTATACCAAAGAAAAGAGGATGATTACGGAGGCTTTTTTGTAGGCCACCTTCTGTTGGTACAGCATCAGATTTTTCCCCATTATCTGCGGAAATTATTCCTAGCACTTAACAACTAATAGCAATTCTCAAAAAAATAATTTCAAATACAATAAAAGATAAGATGACCACAAAATACAATCAAAGCTCACCATTGACTGATGATGCATTATCAATAGTCTCTAACAGGTCCTTTCCATCAACAGTAAAACCCCAACGGTTTGGTGCAGGCCCAGCAATATAAGCACACGCCCTCTCATCAGTATCATTTAAGAAAACCTGCACACAAGGTAAAATCAGATAAACACATGTCACAAGCCTTGTGTATTATTGAAGTCCATCAAATAATAATGATCAGAAATGCATCAGTTTCAAGAGCCACTAATTCTTAAAGTCCATATAAAATCAATCCGACAAAAGAATTAAATATTGCACAGCAAATTTACTCAAAAACAAACATGAAATATGGTATTTTATGCTTAGTTTCTCACTTCTTGAAACTGCAAACCGGATGAAGATGATCGAAACGTAGGTGGGATAAATTCTTGCTCGCTTTTAAAGTTTCTCGTGGCCTGGGCTGTGCCAAGGTAGTCTAGAATACATGATTCAATGTCCTCCTCAGTGAAGTCACCTACAATGGATACCTGAAGAACATAAAACAAATTTTAGTTTTTGAATGTAATGGAAGAACTATGGATCCAATATTAATAACAGCAGACCTCCATGTTATCTCCAACAAACTGACTCATTACAGCATCCTTAACAGATTGCAGAGTTAAATTCTCTAGTGAACTCGGTGTAGGCTCAGTAAATCGCTCATCTCCATCCAACATTGCTACCATAAGTTTGTGAGCAGTCGAGCGTTCCAAGCTCTTGGGGATGGATCGGTAATATGACAGATACAGTTGCCTTGCTCGATCAAAAGCATCATCTAACCAGACACTATGCTGCACATCATAAACAAGATAAAGAATTTAACATAGCAGATGTTGTAATATAAAACAACGAAGAATTTATAGAAACAACATACGACTATAAGAGTTAACAGTAACAACTGACAAGATGCATACCTCAAGCACCATGTGAAGCAATTGAAAGGCTGCACGCATCCCGTTATCCCGTAGAGTAAAACGGAACTCCATAGATATGAACTCCTCCGTAGATTCTAAGGAGCAGTTGATCAGGTGATTAACACAGAAAAGTTCAACCTGGTATTTATATATGAAATACAAGACAGTCAGTAAATGGAGGTGTAAATTAGTTGTTAGATACTGAAATTATCCTCACTGAGCAGATGTCACAATCGCATTCACAATATATTTGAATAATTGAATCTACGTCATAAAAAAATGGCCTAGGTTCTCCCGACATGAAGTTCATTTGCCATCAATGTTTCGCAGTATAAAAGAATTATCCAGTCTATGCATCCAATAACAGATATGAGCACGAGCACACTTCGCATTGATGGAGATCATTTGACCCGTTGGACTGGGATAAGAAGGGTCTTTTTAACATCTATCATAAACTACCAATCTGAGTATAATGCCAACATTCAAAAAACCAATCATTTTATGCACATTAGGGCTTAAATTTTGGTGTGTTTGAATGAAAAGTTTCTGTCTTGGATCTTAGTTTTGTATTTCAGTTTGAATGAACTGAAAAGAGGTATTATAAAAGCATGCTCTCATAGGCAGTCCGGTGCACGTGCAACATATGTAAGCATGACAAGATCTTAATATGCTATCCAAGGTTTCTCTTGCTCAACCAATATTTTAACTATACATGTATTTTGGAGGGAAAAAAAATCAAAACATATATTTAATTAATCAATAAACAGAAGCAAATAAACCATAAGCTTCAAAATGCAAAGAATAACAAGAAACAACTAAATAGACAAGGATGCCATTTATACAAATGTGTGTAACTCTACTATGAGACAATGGAAAATAACCATAAGCCAAATATTAACATTTGGAACATCAGTTGGTAAGAAAAGTTACCTGCTCCCTTGAGAAGTTGCCAACACGACCTCCCTCACTAAGTGTCCTAACACCCACAATCACTGATCCTTTTGAATCAGGACCCTCAGCTGCTCGTCCACCACCAACAATCAGCCGCATCACACCACTTTGAGTTTCAGTTTTAGATATCTGTTGACAATGAAAGGCATTAATAAGTACAGAGAAACAAAAAACAAATCCTCCTTAAGCAGTGTAAGTTCAGAGTTCTTCACGCGAATCTCGAAACTCAGGTCATATTATTGCTTTTATGAAATCAGATTACAAAGTGATTGGAAGTACAAATATAATAGAAATTAATTTTATGAAAAGTTCCATCTCCATACAGTCCATGAATGTAGAAAAGAACAAGATTAAGAAGCAGCAGCATAGTACTAGAATTAGGAATCCTTGAAGACTGAGCCACAATTTCTTAAATGTGAGATGGAGAACAAAAGATACCTTGGAGCATTGAATGCAGTACACAGAGCAAGGAAAATAAGGTACACCAATTATGAAAACCGTAATATAAACACAACAAACCTTATAGTTGACAGGAATTCCATTTGCAAGGCGGCGCCGGGTGATTCCAGTTTCCTCATCATGTAGCTTTGTAGCATCTGTTTCAAGACTTACTGGAATGAAGGTTGGCTTGCGCTGCTCTTTTAACTCTTGTAGGTTTGATGATGGTACAAGTTCTTTTGGAACCTCAAGCTGCATATGCATATAAGCAATTAGCTGAGCAGCAACCAAGATGCACCCAACTCATGAATGAAGTTGGCTCTCACAAATAGAATTGCAGCATTCATATATAATAGAACAAATTTAATCATTGTAGCAGATTGACGTCATAGCACATGAAAAATATATTCACCACTCATTGTGGCTATAACTCATGAATTGACATAACTTTTAAATGCAATTAACACACAAAACCAATAGACAAGCCATCAGCCATTGGGGAACTCAATATTTCTAATGTCAAATCAGGATCACCTAGCAAGGATTTAAGTTAGAGAAAAAGGTACCTCAGGTTCTGGTTCTATAGGATCATCCAATCCAGCTTTGATAGCATCTGTAATTTCAGTTGATGATATCTTAAACTCTGTTTCACCAGCTCCTTCGATATGAACTTTTTTGGGAACACAAGCAACAATTGCTGCAGGAAGGGGTGCGGTAGGCTTCCCAAAATCAGCTATAAATTCTAATACCTCAGCACCAACAGAATTAACCTGCACCACAAGATATTTAAAATATATAAATAAAAGTTCCCAGTTATATTTTTATAAATTGCACCAAAATTGAATATGAAGTTTGTGAAATAACCTCTTGAATATACTGATTAAATCAAATCAAAATTAAAATATAATACATTTACTACACTTTGACTAATTTTACAGTAAAAAAATTGAACAGTGACGCCCAAAAAAACATAAATTTACAAAGGAACAATTTCAACGAATTGAAAATTTATTTGCAGTACAGTCAATAAATTGAAAGTGACCTAATAAGTATTCTAAATATTTTCCCTCTTTAACTAGGTCATTAGTTTATGAAAAATAGAGTCTTATTTTAGAAAAGGAATCAATTAGTAATTGTTTAGTCCAGTCAAAACATTCTACTGATGCACAGCTTCATATCAATTAATTTTCTCAGAAATTCGTTCAAGTAATTCCTCCAACAGAACAGAGACTTACGTCCATAAGTTGGTTTAATAAAATAAGAGTCAAGAACAGCTAAAACGCAGGGGGGGTTTAATTAAGTATAAAGAAATGCACAATGTCCAATGACCATTAATAAAAATACCTCGTCAAGGGTAACTGTCCCAGCAACAGCAAGTAAACTTTCATGCCCTTGTCTCTGGTCCATAACTTTATGGCTTAGAGCATCACTTTCCATGATAAAATCCAAGTTATCAACAGAAGATACATTATCAATCATGGCTGCTAAGTGTTCGCTATCTTTCAGAAGGGCATCTAGATAGCGAGTTAATTCACCCTGAGTAACACCAAATTCTTTAAGTCTGCGAACCTACAACATACAAATTTTCATTAGATTATGATAATAGATTAAATGCAGTAAGGCCATCATTCAAGCAATTCTAAACCCAAAACAATCTAGTTTTCTCTATATGCATTTGCCACCAAATGAATTCAGGGGACAATTGTAAGAGTAAAAATTAGTGATGATGACCATTGAAAATCTTCAAATCATTGTCTTAAATTCAAGTAATTTTATATCTTTCAAGATTAAACTAAGGAGCAAAACCAACAATTGAGGTATTAACAAAGCGGAGCATAAAATAACTAACTGAAACAAGCAATGACAAGAAAATAAAAAATTGCACCATTACGAAGACAGGTGAAGCACAGCAGAGGAAACAAACCTCATGAACAGCAACTCTAATAGCATTTTGCCAATTCTTTGGTTCTGCAGTTATGGTAAGAGTGGTCACAGTACATCCTTCTCTTCCAGAATCACTATGATCCAATTCAACTGAAGTGAATGGTGGATTTGAACTCTGTAAATTTCATGCAACAGTAACATATTTAGATGCTAAGGGATAGACTATCCAGTAAATTACGAAAAACCAAATATTAAAGATTTTAGAGTGACTTAAAGATTGAACCATGATCAAAGTTAGTGGTCACATTACATCCTTCCCTTCCAGAATCACTATGATCCAATTCAACTGAAGTGAATGGTGGATTTGAACTCTAAATTTCATGCATCGATAACATATGTAGATGCTAAGGGACAGAGTATCCAGTAGATTACAAACTACTAACATTGAAGTTTTTTTAGAGTGACTTTGAGATTGAAATATGATCTGAGCTTTGACTGTCAGCAACTGGTAACCTTTGTTATGCATAGTTAAGTATAGAAAAACATGACCAAATCACCTAATTGACGTCTCCAATATTCACATAAGAGTTTCATTTTCTTTCTTACATTTCTTTCTTCTAATTATTATTCTTTAGAAGTATTGACAAAAGCTAATAATTTTTACAGCAGTATTGAGTAGGGGTGGGGGGGTATTTATAAACAATAAAGATGCATAACAGAAGCCGTTCCCCAGAAATTAAACCTTCTTTTACTAATGCTGAAAAACATGCATCAAGTATTCAGGTATGAGATATTGCATAAAGGAAACCAAATGAGTTCCTACAGTTGACGTATAGAAAGACATGATCAAGTATAGCACTGTAGCAGATAACAAGGACTTCAACTCACCTTATATCTTGTATTAATACGAAAATGAAGAGCTGACAAAAATATTCTTTTCATCAAGACAATACGCAAATCTCTGTATGTTTGGACCTTATTGACTGGAATCTGCATACAATTTCAATAAGATAATCAAAAGAGAGCACGGTGGGACACAAACACTATCATATCTAGAAGTATTAACTAACGGAATAGAGGGTACATGTTAAAAATAAGTATGAAAGGAAACAAAGTGAGGATATCTCTTGCTAATCCCAGACCATGGTAACCAAAATTACAGACACGCTCATTATTAAAAAACACAAGCTTGGTCCGACACAGAATCACCGTCTATCTAAGGAATAATTATTCAGTTAATATTAGAATAAATTTTTTTCAAGGAGTGCAAGGGCAAAGGCAGTGCACATTATCACTTAATGAAACAACGCAGAGCTATGTGAAAGAGATAGAATTTTAATGGATGACGGGATTCTAATACTATTTTTTTTCTTCTGATGCAGAGAAAGACCAAGTGAAGTCATTAAATGGCCGTTATGTATGTGCCAGAAGGTTTTTTGTTTCAGTATGACAAGGACAATTTGCATATGAACTGGTTCAATTTTTTACCTTACCAACTGAGCTTGTTGCTTAACACTATATAAGTTCTATTTATCATAAGTAAATCAAGAAAAACATCAATTAGACAGCTTAAAAGCATACAGTATTTGTTTATCTGAATTGTTCATTAGACCAGTAGATCTAAATGAACCAGTAAACCATAGATTTCCTTTTCATATGTTATGCCCAGCATCCTCATTGACCATATTTTTTTTATACAAGGTCTATAAAATCATCCTAGCAACAAAGATATCAGCTCCATAGTTAAATTTACAAAAAAGATAAAGGAAATAAGGTAAAAAAAATAAAAATAAACCTCTTCATACCTTGCAGAACATATTAATTGAAAAGTTTTGAAGCAACTCGTGTTGAAATATTTGTGGTGGATTCAAATTTGCACTGCTTCCAGGAAGTGACCAATTATGCGTCACAGGAGGACGAACAGCTTGTCTTTCCTTATTAAATACTTTTGATTGATCCATTGTATTTGTTGATCTTTCAATAGAATTTCCACCTAGACCAACAGACAGCTTAGGAACTAGAAAACTAGCCATTGCACCAAATGCACTTGGAGTGGCTACAGAACCTTTCTCATTATCTACACCAGTTTGCCCAAAAACAGCCTGCATAACCATAGTTATTATTGTATAAGACTCATATGAACTTAACATGATCAACTAATGCTTTTCAAATTTATATTTGACATACTTCAATCTGGCTAACAGTCTTTGGGATGTTATCAATATCGCCCACAATGTACAAAGTAGCATTTGCAGGGAAATACCAACGCTCGTGAAATTTTCGTATTTTTTCTGCATCCCACTTCTTTATCTGTTCTTCTAATCCAATTGGAAACCTTTTGCTCAGCTTGTTTTCAGAATGTAAATGTTGTAACAACTGCAATCACAAAAACTAAAGCAAATTAAATAGGGGAAAAGAGACTTTCAATATTCAGCATAAATGTCAAGTTGATTCCAGAAGATATCCTTTACAGTACCTGGCAATCAACTCGATACTCTATGGTGTTCATCATTTGAAGCTCTGAGAGTATAGCACGTCGTTCTTTTTCAATCCTAGATGAAAGGAACTTTGGATGGAAGGCTATCTGCATGCATCAATAACCATAAGGTGTGAGATAATGCCAGTCTAGAAGTACCATAGCCATCTTTACCACATTTTCCCCTTAAATGCCTCTACAGATGGCTCAAGTAGGGTCAAATAAAAAGTATAACGCCTAGATCAGATGAAACACCTTGTCAAATCTAATATATCCATTTCCACAAATTAGAAGTGGCTTATATGATAAAATAAATAAATAGTACCTCATTCAGGGCATCCAGAACAGATGGAAGGAGATCATCAGAATCCTGACATTAAAGATTCACCAATAAGCAACCACATCAATAAACGGATATGCCTAATCACACCACACAGGTATATACCAAAAAAATGCAGGATACACATTGGGAAATAGTATGCAATTTAAACATGTTCATGAAGAAGCTTTTAACACAAAATAAGTGTAGTAAACAAGAACACTAGATTTCGACTTTTAAACCATTGCCTCTTCAATTTCATTTTCTTTCTCGGGAGAAGTATCAATTTCTTACAAATTGAGCCTAATGTTGAATCTCTTTCAAAGAACTATTCACATTTTATAGTGACGATAAGTATAATTATTCCTTTCATGGCATTGACATGGATTTACCTTCTAATGTCACAAAATTTTAAGGGCTGCACATTCAGAGTACCAAGTGAGCATTGGGAGTATTCATGCGATTTGTTCTTACAACTTCAGTTAAAAAAACTAGAGCAAGTAACTGTGCTGCTCAAAATGTAAACTAATCATATTCATTAAAACATCAATAACTTTTGATATACTGCGCGGTCAAAGATACATGATAAACTTCGCTTTTCCCTGTTTGCATCTGCTTGGTTTGGATTAGTGTTTCATAAGTTGTAACAAAACAATGCTTCATAGACATCCAAAATTCCAAATGCAAAACTACCATTGACCTAATATTTGAACGCAAGACAAAGAACCGCACACCAAATGGTCCAAACCTTGGTAGTGGTAGGAGCATGGATGTGAAACACTGTATGGTGGAAATCTGTATAAGCATTTGAGCGGGCTCCTGTTCCCAAAAGCTTCTCACGTTTTTTACTTCCTAAGAAAGCAACGTGTTCAATCATATGTGCAATTCCTTGCTCGTCATCCTCTTCATCTATCGATCCCGCATGAACTTCCATGTGTGCTTCAAACCTAAAATAGCAACAAATGGATACTAAGAAGTTAGCCACAAGTGGATATTAAGAAGTTAGCCACAAGTGGATTTTAGAGAAACTGCATGGGACATATGTACAACATTTTATTTTGTAATATAATGAGTTTATCAATTTATTAATAAATCTTCTTCAAGTCACATGATCGATTGTGTAATTATTCATTAAAAGGGTTAATGCTACATATATATTTCAAATAAGAACAAAGAACACTTTACAAAATCACATTTGTTTTAAATTGCATGCATTTCACTATTTAAAGCTATCAGTCGCAGCTTCACAATCTTGCAGAAACAACAACCACTGAAAAACATGAGGGCATAACACTGTGCTGTGCCTCTGGAAAGTGAATTGAATGATGCAAACAATTTGCCTCCAAAGCAAGCAAATGCCCTATGTTTGCACAGTGATATCAAAACATCTTTTATCACAGCCTTGAATTTGATCATTAAAATGGCATAATTAAAAAAAACTCGAGTGATAAATCAGTGAAATCCACAATTCCACCTTAAAACACCCTAGTTTTGGTTTCTATTCCAAAAAATGATTGAAATATCATGCATTTCATTTCATATCACATCAGAAAGCATTATATGTCTTTGTACTGTATGTATTATTATTAATTGTCAATCTATCATCATTTATTGAGCTCACCTGGTTGGTGGAACTTTATTTGGCAGAATCAAATAACGCAACCCATTCTTTAGTTGACCTCGATGCAACTTGGGGTGAGATGGAAGTTCAGAACCCAAAAACCCCTCTAGCCTTTCCAGTTCAGAATCAAACAAACTTAAGTCCTGTTTTTCAGCAACGCCATCGGGCCAAGCTGTGCTTGCGGCGTGTGGCTCATCTGGACCAACAGTTGCATGCGGAACTTGAACCCTCTTAACCTGAGAAAATACATTCACACAACGACATATTAAAAAATGGACAATGCTTATGCCTAAATGCAATCAAATTTAAAAAATTGAAATCTTAAACACAGGAAATTGGAATATTAAACAATGATGATAATCTCTTCAAAAACTTATCGGATAACCAGGCTATTTCGGTCCCTGAACGTGTGAGGTACTGTTGTTATAGTCCCTTAATGTCAAAATTGCAAATACATCCCAAAGCATCACTTTGTTTGTAATTTTATGGACTAAACTCACCAACAAAAAACATATTTGAGGACCAAAATGGCTAACTTATGAGACAATTGGAGATAGTTTTTGCACATTCGATACATTCAGGGACTATAATGACAGTGTCACGTCGCACACATTCAGCAACCAAAATGACTGCTTACGCAAAACGTATCCACTACAAATCTGAATGGAACCAAACATGAAAACTGAGATGAAAAAAAAAAATCAAAAAATATGTTAAAAAATTTCTGCCAGTCTACCCAAGTTTACCGAGTTCACTACAAGACCAGGGTAAATACGGTTTCGTTTTCGAGTTAACTAAAATTTGAGTTAGTCAACTCAAAATTAATACCAGAGTAAATACGGTTTCACTACAAGGACTCGTGGAATTGATTCCACAAGTTAATTCACGACTTTAACAATCTTGATTGAAATATTAGACAATGTCGATAATGCCTTAAAAAACTTAACATGTACCAGAAGCTTCAACATAAATAAACATGAACTGAATTCAAGCATCGAATTACTCTAAATTTTGATGATATCAAAATTCTTCGAATAAGTAACGAATGAGAAAAATTCAAAAAACATGTTTATCAAGCAGAATTGAATACAAAAATCTTACATAACCATGACGAAGCTTATCCTTAGATAATCCAAAAGAAGAATTATCAAAAAAAGCTCCAGGAACAAATCTCGCAAGACTCGAACGGCGTTTCTTAGTGGAAGCAAGACAACAAGAGGCACAACTTTGGTGGAACGGTGCCGCCGCCGGTGGAGAAAGTACCGAAGAATAGTGTTTCCAAAAATCTGGTTTATTCCGTAGTAAACCTAATCCGCCATGAACAACTCTTCTTTCACTGAAAAAAGCACGTTACATAATAATTCAGTTTGAGATAAGTCGAAATGAAATACATGGAATTAGAATCGATTATTGAAATCAATTGTAACGAAGTGAAATTAGTAGAATTATTACCGTTGAGGAGAAGAGAAAGAGAGAGAAGAAGAAGATAAGAAGAAACGGTTAGAATGGAATCGAGTGGAGATTGAAGAAGGAGAGTGGCGGTGATGACGATGATGATGATGTGGAAGAGAGAGATTAGTGAGAGAAGAGGTTGTTGAAGTTGAAGCAGCCATAGGCATAACGATGATGATGATGATGATGATATGCGTACAAGCTTCTTCACCTTCGCACTCAACCTCTTGATTTTTCTTTCAGATTTTTTTTCTACTTCTCAGGAATAATGTATGTATGTGAAGCTCTCAATGTATAGTACATACAACTTTGTGGGGAGTGTTTATATACGGAAAATCACAAAATTAATTAAATACACCTTTTTAAAAAAAAATTGACAATGAGGGTGATACTTTTACATTAATTCGAATTTAATTTAGTTTTTAAATTATCTCAAAAAATATCTACATAGCATAATTTGATTAGATACACATATATGAAAAAATTATATTATCCGTGCATATAAATTAATCTATTTCAATTTTATATTAAAAATAATTTAAACATCTTATTATACAAAATAGAGGAGAAATATTTGTTGTAGAATATATTGTGCACAAAATATTTTATAGGCCTGAACCATGGGTACTCGTTTGAACCTTTTACGATGTTGACAAAAAAATCAACACTATTAAAAGTATTTGGGTTGGGGTTTTCCTCAATTTCAAAAAATGGGGAAGATGTAGGTAATTGTGATTAGAAATCCTTCCGCATACCCTTAAATTATATTCTTATGTTTATTTTTAATTTTTAAGGTGGGTCCTAAAACAAATCTTTATCATATTGTTTTTTTGTACTTCCAACTTTTTTTGATAAAAAAAATATTAAAATGCAGTCCAATTTTAAGTGATGATGGGGTGGGATACCTGAACCTCACATGATACGGAGTTGGGTTCTAATTTTGTACCTCAGTCGAGGATCAAAGACAAGGAAGACAGTTGTCATGCCTTATAGTTTCTTTTCATCCATCTAGGTTTGTTTACTATGCAAAAAAATTTAGTAACACCCTGACACAAATTATTCCGAAAATACCTCGTCTCATACTTTTTTTTTCACACTTCGTATTTTATTTTTGCCAAAAAAGGTTTAAGGAGCTTACACAAGACCTTCTATTAGTTTCTCTGAAGATTTTTTCTCTGTGTTTTCGTTTGTTTCATGTTTGAAAACTATACATGAATTCATTTCAATTACATTTACACTTGCACGTATTCAGTTTAAGTACGTTTACGTAAATACAAGTATGTTTTACATATACTTAGTTCATGTGCCATTGTACTTTAGATTTTACTCAAACTCGGTTCCAGTACGTCTACGTAAACTCAATTCAAGTATGTTTATGTAAACTCAATTCAAGTGTGTTTACACAAATTTAGTTCAAGTACGTTTGCACAGATAACTGCATGACATAACCACAAAACACTACATGACAAACTTTTACAACATTAGACAACTTTTTTGTTATATATGATGTTTGGTGGACAAAAAATTATTTTGCTATTTTAGACAACTTGAAGTTTATACAAAAAATTATGTTGTGATTTAGTTAAAGACAACAATTTCAGTTTTTGTCATGTCTCTTACTCCCTAATTTGTCTAGTCTCTAGAACGGTGTTACTCATGTTCAGTCTCGTATTTTTTAGCATTTCATACACACCGTAAATGTTGAGTTTGAGTGTTGTAACAAAAAGACATGGGTCCCAAAAAAAAGAAAAAAGACATGGTATTAGTATTAAATGTGACGCGCATCCCTTCTAAGTTGTAGCTTAACCTTTGTTGAAACGTTTTGCTATAGCAAAAAAATCTCTCCTTTTCTTCTTTCACTTTTTATTTATTTTATTTTCTTCTGAAACGAAATTAGTGTAAAGACCCATTAATGGAATAGATTTGTGTGCTGTGATACAACTATTCCAAAGTGTGAAAATAGAAAAGTGTTTGGGGTTTAATTTCGCAAAATTTTTACATGTATTTACTATTCCAAATCACGAAAAACTCCTATTCCAAAGTGTTCCAACAAAACATTTTATGAAAGCTGAATGTCCTACTCCTAGTACTTCTGCCAATTACGACAATAATCAACAGAATCACAAATTCTTATTGCACACGCTTAATTGTCAGCATTATCTTCTATAAGAATGGGAGCCAACCCATGGTCTAAAATAATTTGTTTAAATACTCTTACATTATATGTGTGTGGCCTACATTTTTGGTGTCATCTCTGGATTGCTAAGTTTATTCTGACAGAATAGTTACATACAGTAAGTATAATTTTGGCACCTTTCTAGTGAGAATTATAAGTGTGATTGAATAGTACAGGAAAAAGAAAACTAGCAGGGAAAAAATTACACAAACTCGCAACCAGTAGACTCGACTGCCATGTTTCTTTTGTTGGATATTGTTGAGAGTGAGACAAGAGAATGGCTTTCTCTACACTTTTCCCACCTTGAGATCTTCCTAACTTCGTTCTTGCACAGCTTGGCAGCCACTGCCTTAAAGCCACTCTTCATGTAGCTTACAAATGCAGAGAGAAGCTGTCTGAAATATGAAATGGAAAATAAAATTCTCTAAGGAATTTGTGTTTTTTATAGATAAAAGGAACCACAAGTATACATCAATGTTTATTTATATTCCAGTAGTGTATCCAATGTCAAATAATCGTTTTGACAATTGCATGAATATTGCATCATTGAAACAATATTTTTCACACATTAAGTCAAATATGCATATATCAAATAAAGAATACAAAACCTTTTTGGTTCAAATTCATTACTTTGGTAAAAAAGAAGTTTGCAAAACCTATATTCCAGTTAAGGAGTAATACTACAATAACTTCTACACTATCTATCACAGATTCACAGTACATTCATTTATAACACAAACATGTAAGATCAGTCAGAATATAACATCAGGGCATATAAGTTGAAAGATATTGCACTTACAATGGCGAGCAAGGAGACCGTCCCCCATTTACGTAGTGGACGAATAAAAATGAATCATAGTGTTGGCCATTGATAAAATAAAAGCCCTGCAGCTTTCTTACACACTTGAAAGACATTTTCTTGTATAAATTGATTGCTGAGATATTGAAAGAAATCACGTGCAAGTAAACCGCTCGGCACGTTGGAATGCTTGAAGCATACTTTAAGACCTCCCGTATCAAAGAAGAAGCTGGTGATGAGGAACAAATTAGATTATCAATCATATTACTGGAGGGCTTTAACAAAATTAAAATACAAAACAAACTGCTACCTATTCCAAGGCTCCTATATGCTTCCACTACTCCCAGTGTTAGAACATACACTAAAGTCTGGTCAGATTTGGCTGAGTCATATCCAAGCAAATCCACTATCTACAAGAATAATATTCAATCAACAATTAACAATTATCAGCAAAAGGTTAAACAAAGAATTACAGAGGGCCTACTCTATCGGTTGAGACATTTTAATCGGATTTATAGCAAATAATTTGAGTAAGTCCATTACCTAATGTTCAGCACTTAGCACCAAAAGACTAGGATATAACACCAATTGATAAATTGGTGAATAATGTTATTGAAATGCACAACGCACAGACAATACAACTAAGAAAAGGTTTCCCAAATTCATATTACTCCTACATAGAGTATTCTCTGTCTACTTATTAAAAAAAAAAAAAAA
>Ga0315915_1000706_pt1 | contig 36445 bp, 11 predicted proteins | sample MpolbnodulesMG_FD_207738 | JGI IMG/M metagenome (GOLD analysis project Ga0315915, IMG submission 207738) | Medicago polymorpha root nodule microbial communities from Los Angeles, California, United States - branched nodules | ecosystem: Host-associated > Plants > Roots > Nodule | place: USA...
CAACCTTGGAATTGGATTCTCTTAAGGGTATGGTAGGTACTAAAGAAGTTAAGACAACTCTTGCACTTGGAAATTCAACATTCAGTGGTTCAGATCAGAAAAAGATGGAAAATTTAACACTGCAAAGAGATCATGTTTGTAAAGTCTTGCAGGAGAATGTTCCATGGCAATGTGAAACAGTTAGTTCAATAGCAGAAGCTTTGGTTGATTCAAAATCATCAAAGGAATGTGCTACTTGGTTGTTTTTGCAAGGAAATGATTCTGTTGGGAAAAAAAGGTTGGCACTTGCAATAGCAGAATCAGTGTATGGATCAATTGAAATGTTTTCTCACATGGATATGTTGAAGAGAGAGAATTCAGAGACACCCTTTTCTGAAAAGGTTGTTGGGCCATTGAAAAACAATGAAAAGTTTGTTGTTTTGGTTGAAAATGCTGATTTTGGTGATACCCTTTTAAGGAAAATGCTTGCTGATGAATTTGAGATTGCAAAGTTTGGAACTTTAGGCCAAAAAATATTCATATTATCCAATGGTGGCAGTATGGTCATTGAAGATCAGAAGAAGGATTCAGTGATGAAGTTGGTTTTGAAGATTAGTGAAACTGAGAAAAAATCAACTTTGGAGTTATCACCATCTTCATCATCATCAAAATCACCTTGTTTAGGTAATAAAAGAAGTGCTGAACTTGACTTGTTTAGCAAGATAAAAATTCCAAGGATTGAAGAAAATGAAGGGAACAAAAAGAGAGAATTTTCATTTTCAAGACAATCAAGCTTCAACAACACTCTTGACTTGAACATGAAAGCTGATGAAGAAGAAGATTATGATGATAATGATGAGGGTGAAAATAGTCCAATTTCAAGTGATTTGACAAGAGAAACATTAGGAGAACATTTGATCTCAAATGAGTCACTAGACTCAATTGAGAATGTGTTTGAGTTCAATCAAAGTCCAGCTAAGAACAAGGAAATGACGCAGATGTTTATGTCAAGGGTAAAAGAGTCATTTGAGGAGGTTTTTGGGAATGTAAAATTTAGTGTACAAGATAAGGTGATAGAGGAAATTGGTGTAGGGTGTGGTTCTTTTACTAACAACATGTTTGAGAAATGGCTAAAAGGCATTTTTCAAACAAGTTTAGAGAGGGTTAATGGTGGGGGTAAAAATGGTATAGTTTATACACTTTGTTGGGGTGGTAAAGAGGATAGAAAATGGGATAGTGGGTTTATGGGTTCATGTCTGCCTAAAAATATCCAAATTGTTAACTACTTAATGGATTGATCATATCACTGACTTTGGTTAGTAGTGGGGGTGAGAAGATGTAAAATGCAAGTAATAGGGTACCTTTTGTGTAACTTCTAATTTTCATTATAGAATGTGGTTGTTTTTCTTATGCACTTTTATCCTTTTTTGTTAACCATTTCTTACCATTTTTTTCGTGTACTCTTTACAATCATGAGCAGCATCTTGTAATGCCATTGATGATTTGTTTTTAATAATTACGAATCGAAATCAGGATCTTGGAGTTTACAACACTCACACACTATGTGCACTAACCATTTGCGCTAGACCTGATTGTAATGAATTTTTATTTGAATGTTAAGGTGCAATAGTTGATAAAGTTTAATAGCACATATAGCAAAAGGAAGCATGAAGTTGAAGATGATGTTTGTATGTATGCAAATACTTAGTCATGTCTAGTGAAGACTTAACTATATGTTATTCAATCAAATACCATCAATGCAGATGTTTGTTGAGATATTTTAGAGAGAAAAAAATATAATATATGATGAAATATCTTTGATCCATTTTCAATGCACTATTTATTCATAGAAAGCACCATTTTTAATCCTCTTTTCAACAAGCATCATAGTCAATTCATCAATTTGATGAATCAGTTCATAACAGAACAAGAACAGAAAAAGGTGCTAGCAAGATTTTGATGCTATATATCCAGATTCTGAACACTTTGTTTGAACTACAACAAAAAATTCATGTCTAAAAACTCCTATTGATATTGTGTTCCTAACTTTTGTTCATAGAATAAATCAAAATTTGGATGAGTATAAGCTGTTTATATTGTTATTATGAAGAAAAATAAATGTATCATGAATCAACTCTATTATTCTTCAGTTGTCACATATAATTGAGAGAGTATAGAACACTATTAATTTCATTAGTTTGGAGATACCAAAAATTTATGACAAATTTGAAAAGTTATTTAACATGTTCATGATGTAAACAATGCAATTTGAAACATGATATTGAAGAGATACATCATATAGAAAATTTCTAAATCCACAAATAAGAGTTTCCTTGTTCAAAACTAAGTTGGATTTTAAATTCTCAACCTGTAACAATTCTCTTTCAATATCCTAATGTAATCCAACTATCCTACTTGATTTTATTTTAAGATTATATATCTTACTCTTGAATCTTCAATTATTTCAATTTTTATAGCTTATTATTTGTTAGTTAATATATTGATCATCATGCTTATCTTAGGCCATGCACAAATATATATATACACCAAGTAGTACCAACCCAATGAAAACCAAAAACAAGACTCCACTACAAGACATTGACACTTTATAGTTCCAAATTTATTTCTTGAAATATTCTTTATAATTTCTTTGACCTTAAAGTTTGCATGATTGAACGGCGAATGTGGGTCCTGTCTTCCATTCTTAGAACATCATCATGGCTTTGATTTTCTGCGTTAGATTTAAGATGTATGATCGTAACATTTTATACTTTTTAAGAGAAAAGTACTCGAGTGTCTTGCTGTTTTAATTATGTAAAGTTATTCCATCATAGTTGAATGATAGATATCCCCTCATTATATTTGAATTACAATGTGGCCCATATTCATAATAATGGACAGCAGCAACAAACTTACATGGATATGGAAAAAATATAGAAAATTGATTTTCTCACATCTATTCTTTCCTAAACACACGTGGAAATGACAGTTTTAGCCCCATCGGAGGTTAACATCCGCTCCAAACTATAATTTAATACAGTCAAAGCTTCATCCAACATTGTTATTATCATCCAAATTTTCTTGCAAAGTAAAATTGTACCAATTCATCCAAAAAAAAATTAAGAAAATCACAAGTAAGTAAGCTTAATCCTATTAACATGCAACTTAGTTTGATTAGGGTGTTAATTTTGATAAATTTAGCAAAATGTTATTGAAAATGTCATTATTTAGTTATGATGGAATGTTGTTATGAAAATCTCATTACATGGAATGTTATGATGGAATTATGCAATTTAGTTTGATTAGCAAAATGTTAGTTTGAAAATGTAATTATTTCGTTATGGTCGAATGTTGGTATGAAAAATCACATTACATGGAATGTTGTTATAATGGAATTTTACAATTTAGTTTGATTAGTGTCTTATTTTGTTATGAAAATCTTATTATTTTTTTAGATTAGGATGTTATAATAAGTCGCAAAAGCGCTATATATATATATATATATATATATATATATAGTCAATTTAGTTTAGTTACTTTCAATATTTTGAATGATGGTTCCTATATTAATGATGGTCTATTTTGAATATTTTTTGTATTGTTTTATTATGCGGTCATGTCTGAGAAGGAGGCTGGTGCTGAATTGAAAACGGAGCTTGAGGCCCAGCAGGGTGATACTCAAATGAAAAAGAAAGCAAAAACGACCATGATGTGGCACGACGTCAAATGCGAAGGATCTGAAGAAAAAAAGCAATGTGAAGGTGTTAGTCTACAATTTTAATAAGCTAAGAATGAGTGGAAGGACGTGTTATTTTGGTCCACAGCCTAAATTAGGTGTCCCAGGAACCGTAGAGGAAAATCCTATTGACTTAAGTGACGAGGGAGAAGATTAAAAGTGATTATTGTAATGGCTTGTAATAATGTCTTATTTTTTTTGGATTTTTTTTATGTTTTTGAATAAATTTGAATAACGTTGTGTATTAGACCGAATAAATTTATGTTTGAATAAATTTTGTGTATTTTGAATGATTGATTAGAACTGCGATGAAAATGAATGCATGAATGAAGCAATTGTTATGGTGTAAATTGACTTTGGGTGATTTTGGAAGAAGTTTGAATGCATGAATGAAGCAATTCTTCTGCTTGTGTAAAATTACAGGTTGCAGCGGTGGTTATTTGGGTCCCTCGCTTTTGATTAAATAAATGATTGATTGTTTGAGAGTTAAAAGGGAATAGAGAGAAAGGACTTTGGGAGAAAGAAAAGATGAAAAGGAGGTAGATGATAAACCCTCCCATGGAACGTTTATTTTTCTCCATAAAACTAAAACTCATATGAAGATAAACTCAAAATAATATATTAAGAGATAACTTTGGAGGACACTGTTGGATCCAACAAATTCTCTAAATCTCTATGGGTGTTTAGGACTAAATAAAAAAAAAAAAAAAAGGGAAACGAAAAGTGAAGAAGAGATAGTTTTCTAAATCTTTTAATATGGGAGAGCTCAAAAAATTATATTAGTGAACGATTTTAGAAGGTTTGGACAAATTCTTCATATCATTTTCATCTTTCTTCCTCCGTAAAAATACTCTTTTCTATTATTATTTATAAACATTCTTTTATCGTTCTTTATAAAAACGCCGTTTCAGAACTTAAAAAACTTCTCTCTCTTTTTCTCTCCTCCCTTCTCCCAAAGTTTTTCCATCACTTCCCCTACAAATTCTCAAACTGAATCATCTTTTTGTCGATATAATACTCTTAAACCTACAAATATCAATCATCTACATTTTCTTTTCCACCGCTTTAAAAATTTCCTCCCAAACAAGGTGAGAAACTTCCATTCCATCCTCTCTCGCCCAAAGTCCTTCCTTTTCTTCTCCTTCTAACTCCTAAACAAAGCATTATCTTTCAAAAGAGCTGTCAATTGGTGTTCAGCTGGATGGAAATAAAAGTTTGCAATGATATAGTTGTTGTACCGCAATCATCTCTATAGACTATGCAATTAATTAAGAGCCTTTTGAAAGTATAGTCAATAAAAACCTAAAAGACATAAAACCAATAACCCTGAAATCATTACAACCGTAGTGCTTCAATTTCTTATGGTGGAAAAAGAAACGCACGTAGTGCTTGTGATCTTTATTTTTAAGTAATGTATATAGTATTTGAGAAAGCAGAGTGAAAAAAAAAATGAAGTTTTATTTTTTTCTCACCAAAAATACGGAACTTAATTTAATCTAGGAGAAAGAAGAAGAAAAACGAACTTTTTTTCCTCTTATTAAACCAAAGCACTTTGGTCATTCAATCAAATTTTTTACGTCTGACAGTGCTGATATGGATATGGAGTTCTACTTGTCATTTGGTTGACCATATGGAATTGAGAATATCAAGGACAGTAGTTCTTATAACGGTAGGTTTTGGGAACAATTTCGTCCTCATAATTTTTTTTAAATTTAAATTATAAAATTCTATATTCTTCTTTCCTCTTTTCTTCTTCATCTATTGATGAATCAAAATCTCATAGTTAATCCATACCATCCGGTTTTTATTATTGAATTTTATTTAATTTAGAGAGAATAAAATGAGCTTTTCTTATTTTGTGATTAACGTAGGCATTCTTATTTTGTTAGGACGCTATATTTTTCAAAAACTAGCCTGATTTTTTTAAGCGACCAAATTGATCCTTCTCGCAAACAAAAACTTACTAATGCTAAATGCTCGGTGCTCACATATCAAGATTTTGCAGAATACAGGAGTACACAGATAATAAATAAATAAAATACAATCAAATCGTATCACATTAATATTTATTAAATATTTTTAAAAAAATAGAAGTAAAAGTGACAATAACAGTTACGGGGAGATTAAAATACTAGTCATAGTCATTAGCACTACTGCACTAGGACAAAAAGACAATAACACATGACAATGGAAGTGGAAGTGAAAAGCTTTCATTATTGATTAGTCCATATAATCAGAAATAACACACATACAACAAAAATGGCACTTGTCTGAACAAGGAGGAAAAAAACTCTTTATGGAGTTCCCTCAAATTTACATTTGTTACAGAGCTTACAAATAATGTTATAACATAAGCGAAAAATATAGGGCCTACGTTAGAGCTCCTAAAGAATGAGAGAAAAGGGTAAATTTACAAACCAGGAAAGAAAAGACTAGTATACAAAAAGAATGACACTAAGCCACAATTTCTAATCTACAAATCTGGTATGTATTTTGGGAGCATATACAAAAGGGTGACAGAATTAATAATTTCCCACCCCTGGAGTAAACAACCTATTATTATAAGTTAAGTCAAAGACTTACAATGAATCGGGAGGTGTTGTTTGTGAAGAGGAATCCTCTGAAACAGGAGCAGACGAGCTTGATATGTCTAGCACAGTTTCAAGCTTGAGCAAAGGTTGTATTCTTCTATGAACCTCGTCGCATAGATAATTTATCTCTTCACGGATCATGAGAAAAGCATTTTTGCAAGACTCCTCGTCCCTGAACGCCAATATCCATCTTCCATCAACAAAAGCTTTTGTCTTTAACTTCCCATGTCGATTGTACTTGACAGGATCCAGAAAAGGTAAAGCCGAAGGTCGGATCCGCAGGTGTAACCATTTTGAATGCTTATCATCAACCCTGGGCTAAAGAATGACAGAAGTTATTGTAATATCACTATACACTGACTAATCAAAGTATAAATAATTGTAACATTCGGTTTATTTAAATTGCATTCATGGATTCTTTCTGCGTGGAAACAATCATTAATGTGTATAATTGTCAGCTAACAAAACTACTTGTTTCAAGATCAAGATGCAAGGGTAGAAGACAACTATACATACATTGCACCCAGCCAAAGGTGCAGCAACCCGAACAACTCCATACGGCTTCTTCAGAGGTAATTCTTCTGCAAGCACGAGCCAACCAGAAGTTCCTACAGAGATTGCTAGAAAGCAAAAATGGCGTTCTTTGCCCCTCTCGAAAGCAATTCTACAAGGAACAGCATTAACTGCAGGTGGTAAATAAGAGACAGATAGGTTATTTTTGTCTTAAATTAAAATATAAGACAGAACACTTTCTAAGTGTATTAATTTTTTAATTTCCTTTTATACCCCCTATTTTATTGTGCGTTTTATTTGACCAAGATTCATATTCCCTATGCAAGTGGGTTTCATTTCATTTAATGAGTGTTAGGGGGCATGTTTGAAGGGGGAAAAAAATAGTTGGCATCAACTCTCTTGAATGTGCTTCCTTGATCTTTGTGATCTAATATTTTTCTTATAAAAGACTAAAGGGAATATTTATGAAAAAAAATTGAATAACAGTCGTCCTGCTATGCTCGCTCTATCCTACTATAGCATTTTTAGGCTGTCCGCTATATTGCGCTATCTAGGATTGATAACTCTTATTATGGTAAATATCATAAGTGAGGTATTTATCAGTACTTGATGTTTCATTGACAACATACAAAGCAATAAGTATTTAGGTAACAATAGCCCTGATATATATAAAAAACCAGTCATGAGAAAATACACAAATTCGTAATTCAGAACACTTACCAAGGTTCATTTCAGTGCCTGGCTTTGGGACTGCCACAAGTCCAGAAGTCTGGGCTCGAGAATTAGTACGATGATCACAAGGATGATAAATAAGAGGTTGATCAGGCAAAGCTCTACCGTGAGTGAATATTTGAAGTTGGTGCAGAAGTACAAATACCTACAAGAGAGAGGGGAACCAATGTAAAGTTCTTCGTTATGAAGGTATGCAATCTATGAGTCATGTCTTTATAATATACATGAGTTATTCTGAATGGACAAAAATTCAACTGTATGAGCATGTTATTAACAACACAATTTTATAATATAACAAGACAAGACAAGACAAGACAATAAATAAGTGTAGGCAGACCTTCACCAACTCATGCATTCTTTCTCCAGCAGTAAATGATGATCCCTCAGGTATATCTTCTGTCGGAACAACAGAAACAGAATTAAAAGCTTTCTTATTATTCTCGAGTCTGGACATAACAACCAGCTAAAGAAAATAAATAAATAAATATTGGAAAACCAACAAGGTTACAAGCTTACCTTCTGAAAAGAACATTCGAGGTGGAAAAAGCATGCACTTTGGTTCTTTTGGAGGGGATGAAGACTCCATTGCTGGAGGTAAAAAATTATATAATTCAAGCACATAAGTAAGCCACACAAACACAGAAATCCTTTGGGCACAACAAGAAATATTAAAATCACCTCTTTTACACTTTATCCACTCATCGCAAAGAACAGTAATAAGAAGGTCAGGCCAAAAACCTTTAACTTCCTTTTCAAGAGCACAAGCCGAATTCTCGTATGAAATCTGTGAGAGGAAAGTAAATGCAATTGAAATTAAGGCATTACTGTAGCACAGATATTAGACTCATTTGATTAATGATTATTGCTATAACCTAAAGGGAATATGGTAATTTCATGTCGAAACCGTATATTTATTGTATTAGTTGACTATTAATTACTCCCTCCGGTCCTTTTTTTTTAGGGTACTCCCTCCGGTCCTTATTATAAGAAACAAAACCCTAATTCGTCAAGACCAAGAAAACGTCTCAAAATAGTTAATTTCATTTAATACGCAAATAAATTTAAATTTGTTCCATGATGCCCCTATATTAATTACTCTTATTTCAACCACTTTACTTATTTTTAATATTCTCTCATAATAAATAAGGGTTTCTTATAATAAGGACCAAATGGAGTATTTCATCTCTCATTAGCCCAAATGCTTCACTGCATGCAATCATCTTATAAGCTATGAACACCTACTACATTTGCAAATCACAGAACATTTTTTCTGGATATTCTACATCAACCTTCTAAAATTTAGGGATAAAACCCTTAATAGCTGGATGTCAAGAGGGAATAACAAAGCCATTCAACTACCCAATGTGGGACTTAGGCACCCCATAACACCAAGTCCCGATCATTTCATATAAGAAAAAACAAGTTTTTGCAAGTTATATATCTGGAAGAACAACAGAACATAAAATAAATTGACACGAGCCACAAAGCCAGCCCCACCTGAAAATTGCTTCAATACTCTAAGTAAAGAAGTGGACCTCCTACATGTGTAAACAATATGCAAGTACAGGGGCATGCATTAATATTTGTGTCGGTGTCACTACTAAAGTCTCGCATGTTCTTACTTTCAACAATTCCAGGTGGTGGTTGTTGAATTCTGACTCACTGTAAGGAAGCAACTGGCGTAAAAGCCAACCACCATCCCATAGTGTCTCTGCAGATATATTAGAACGGCAAAAGAGGCTCACTAATGCATCGAGCACCTGAAAAAAAACATCCCATATATATTAAAAGATTACTAAACTTGAACATCCAATGATAAAATAAGATTTAAGATTGTCTTGACATTCCATCAAAGAAATGCAATGCCACAGTGGATAAGAGATAAACCATAAACCATAAATGATAAAGACCATTTGACTATTGCATTGTAATTATATCCTATAGAATCTGGAACATCATGACATAAACTAAATGGTAAAGTTAGCGACACGAAGCAGGTAATTTGTTCACATGAACTGCCAAACTTTATTTTCTTTGTTCACATTAGGAGATACTTATATTTTTGTTATTAAAATCAACCACATATTCTGATCCAAGTAGCATTTTCAGTCTAGCATATCACGTAAATTATGGTTCCTTTGAAAGGTAAACTTTATATTTTATAGTAAATACAATCTATTAGTTCCTTTGACCAACAATGCTCTTCACCACATCAGTATCAAATATTGGTGAAGTGCGGAAAGAAAAAGAAAAAGAAAACTAGTTAAAGGCACAATAATGCAACTGTTACCGGAGGAACATGAAAATATATGTGAACAAATGTATTTAAGAGAATATTAGAGTAGCAGGCATTGAAGAGTAGATAGCAGAAGCTCGCTTAACATGGTTTGTACACTAAGGAGCTTGATCATGCAGCTATTGCATTTTGAGTTTTTCAAAATACACTGAACCACTGTCATTTTAGCATGTCCAGCGGAAATATTCGCTATGTTGTAGACTTGTTCGATTGTCCTGAAACTCACAATTTTAAGCAAGTCTATAAAAGTCTATGCAAGTGTACCCAAGTTTACGTAAACGACTTTCTAAGCAATTTACTTGATCTCAATACCTAGAGTTGTAAACGTGTATGATTCAGAGATTACTAGAGAATTTGACAACCATGATGTTTAGGTGGTATGGTAGTTGTCAAATTATGTCAATACATAAATGAAAAAACGTTCCTACCCATAAGCAGTTAGAGACTTTCATATAGTATAGATATAACTATTTGACTATTTCGACAAAATATGTCGATAAGATTATCAAATATAAACATGTACCTGAAATCTAGGTACACGAGGGCTTGACACCACGTTTGAAGGCTGAAAAGATACACCATATTGCCCCTGTAAAACATGGTAAGCATAATCTAAGGAAACCATCATCAAGCAAAACATCTTTTAAACCTTCATATAGAATAAACCAAGATAAGAAAATAATAATGAGATATTATTTAAATCCAATCACCGAGCCAACTAGTTGACTGATGAATATGATATAACTAAGCTTGACTTCAAGAAGGCAAAAGTGAAAATTATACAATAGGCGAAAAAGGCATCAACTAATACTGGAAAATAGGGTAAATTGCAAACCTTAATCTTATTAAGATAAACATCAAGCCCACATGCAATACCATCTCTTGTTAAGCTACTTTCAGAAGAAAAAAGTTGTTCTTCCCCTGAAGCCTCGCCAACCAAAGCTTGCTGCACAAACATGCAATGGAAATCAAATAGCATATTAAAAGTAGACCAAATTAATCAAAAGTCGAAATAAGTACCAAGTCACTTCACTAGAATAAAACTATGAGCTATTTCCCCTCCTCCTATTAAAATGATCCCTATTTCAATAGCAAAGGGAAAGAATTAATAAACCATCCAGAAATAACCTTCCTAAGCAAACCTTTTAAGTCTCCCACTAATCTTCTAATTGTTTCTTCCAGCATGCAAAGAGAACAGAATACCATCCTATTGTTAACATTATATAAATAAATTTCTCACATATCCAAACTTTATTTCCTTACAACAAAAGCCCCAGGCAAAAACCTAATTGAGACAAATTCATTTCTACAAGCATTTCATATTTTTATTCATGTCCATCAACAATGTTCCCCTTTTTTGTTCTATCCACAAGACAGCTTTCTTGCAAACAACACACAGCCTTGAATGGAGTCTTCCTCACCAGCCTCAACAACATTTATAGAATATCACGTCCAAGAATTATGTGGATAATAACAAGTGTCATCAAAACTATTAACATAAATTCTTGAAATTTTTTTTGCTTCTTCAATTTACAGGTTACAGTAATAATGGCACGTGGAGGAATCAGGTATCTTCAACGTATTCAAAAAGCAACTACGCTAAAGAAATGCCACACTTAACAAGGATAGCAAATTTTAAAATATAGAATGCGGGATAGGATTCTAGCAAGAACAATATAAACTTGTATGTCGTACGAGGATTTGTTGTATCGAAGGTAGAAATCCTACCTGATTCACTGTAGTGACAAAGGGCAACAAAAGTTAACAGTCAAATGCTCGTATTTTAAAATGACCAAAATGGTAGATGCAAGCTAGGTGTATCCTTAATACAACTTACCAGTAAGAGCTTTTTATGCTGTTTGCGTTGTGGAAGAATTCCAAGCCCATCCAGCATTGACTCATCAAGTTCTACAAAACGAGATATGTTAAGGAAACGGAAATAAGTGCAATGGTGAAGCAAAAAGACATTCACTTTTACAACCTTTAGTTTGCAGCAGAGTGGCAAGCACGCTCAAGGAACCCAAAACTTGTACATCAGCCCCGCCAGTTACATATTCGAGCAAAACTTCCCTACAACAATCAGAGAAATCATGACAAAAAACAGAAACAAAGTACATATCCTAGAAGCTAAGTTTTAAACCACAACTTAACAAAGTATCATTGTAGCATTATAATGCCTAGCCTACAAAGCACATGTCCAGAAAACAGTTTTAAATCACAACTCAAAAATGTACCCAATATTTCTTCAGCACCCTTAATTTTTAAAAGGAAGAAGGAGCCCTAGGGCTTTGAGTGGATGTGTGAAGAAGATGAGACGAGAGACAGAGGTCAGAATGAGTGTGTAGAGAAAGATATGAGAAATAGAGTGGACTTTATGTATTATTTGGTACGAGAGAAGTAGAGAAGAAATAAGTATGTACTCTCCCTTTATTTGGTTGGATAAAAAGTGAGACTGGGAAATTTAGAAATCAAATATTAACAACAAAAACAACCAAGCCTTGTCCCACTAAGTGGGGTCAGCTTGTTGAAATTTGGGGCCTAACTCATCCTTACAAAACCGGCTTGTAAGGCGTAAAATCTGAACAAAGAGATCATAGAGAACAATCACAGCGGCAAGACCAAAACAGCAACGAAAAACCTCTGAAACGGACCATAAAAGCGGGACCCACTAGGAAGTGGTCCAAACAAACCAAAATGAGCTAGCAAGACGAATGGAAAAGATGGCATTGCGAATCAATAGCGGGAAGGTGGTGTGTGGACGCTATGCGAGACAGTTACACAAAAAATAATTGTAAAAGAGTGTGACAAATCCCTTGACGACGACCCTTGGTTGGACCACCAATCGGCGGCCTCTAGTTCAAATGAAGGTGTAGAGTTGGACACCCAAGAACGAAACCTAAAATAGGGTAGCCCTTTGACAGAAGCTAAACCAGAAGCTAGTGAGTTTGAACTTCGCTCTTGCTAATTCTTTCGTATATAACAGACAGCCTTAACAAATAGTGGTCAAACTGTTGCCATGTGCGAGATAGGTGACTAGCCACTACTTGCAAAGGGGCACAAATATCGTCCATAAGAGTAAGGATAGAGGAGAAACCTTAAATTCAAGCCCAACTTCCCACTCCCACACTATTTTAACTCCTTTTTTTTAAATATTCATTAAATATATTTAAAAATATTCCTGGGAAATTAAATTACTTACCAAACACTTCAACGGGATTAAGATTCCCAGGAATAATATTCCCAGGATTGTAAATTTAATCCAAGAAACAAACACCCAAAAATCAAAAACACCATCACCAATGCTATGTATGAAAGTTTCAAATAAATAACTACTAAATTACTTTTTCTATAGAAGTTACATATTTTCACTTAAATGACTGGTGAAAAGTATGATCGGGATTATTTAAGTTGGCATGATATGTTTACTAATGTGTCACAGTTCCAACAGCACAGAAATATGAAGATCATTGTACCAGAAAAAGAAAAAAGAAATATGAAGATCACTGTTCCCAATCTAACATAAGAATATTAACAGAAAATGAAATATAAATCAGTATGTGGAAAGATTGGCTAATACCTCAAAGCCACATTTGAACTGCTACCATTATTTAGCATGGTGATACTTTGTGGATGACAATCTGAAGAACTAGGTGAGCATGGCATGTTGACCACCAAGCATTTTGTACTATTCTCAGTAAGGTTATCATTATCTATCCCATCGCATTTAGATGTAAAACCATGATCAGGTATATAGCCATTGACTTGACCCCCAGAACATTTTGGAAATGACTCTATGGGGTAATAAAGAGCAGCAACTATTGTATTTGCCAAATCTTTGATCTTGACTATCCTCAAGATGCAACAAAGTAAGTAAAGAGAAGTCATAACACCACTTTGCATATCCTGGTCAACATGCTACTAAACATTAATAAGATCATGTTGAATAGCATAAATGAGAAGTAAACAGAGAAAGCCATAAAGTGAAGTTTCATACATTATCAGCCACTATCCTCAGGGAAGGAAGAAGGACTGGAAAAATCAGAAGCATCAGAATGCTGTCTGTTATTAACCTTTCAACATCAGGAATTCCAGCAGAGATTACATCACTAAAGTAATATAGATTATCCTCAATTTCATCTACAGCAGTAGTAATGGTAGAGTTTGAATCTGGGCCTGGATTTCTGTATCAGTAACCATAATTACTCTACGGAAACAAGAAAATCTGAATGTAATATGTAAAATAAGAAATATGTATGTCTTACTTCAGCGTCTCAGAGATCAGTCTGTTTAAATCCATACACTGTTTCCTAAAAAAGGAAACCAGATTTGAGAAGTAATCTGTGTGAGGTGCGCTAGTTATATATTTATTAACAGAGTCATCTCCAACTGAAAATTGTACACAAACATTAGAAAAATCATTTTTAATCATAACATAACTGAGTTATGAAAGAAATTGAAAAAACATAGAAAACGGACTCCAAAAAACAAAAAATCTCACCATGATAAACATTAAGGGTCACAGCACGTACAGCGGCGCGGATCATGCTCTCCTCATGAAAGGCAAAACGTATCGCCTCGACATATAATGGAAATGAAACTACTTCGTCCTAAATGGATAGATAAGTACAATAAATACATATGGGCATCCCAAAAACAAAGGCAGAGTTATCAGACATCTTCTACCCAGTATAAACATTATTAGAAGTTAATTATACTTGAAAGACTGGGATGCTCGATTATTAACTGATCCATAAAATTATTAATCTCACAAGATTGGACTGCCTGGATTACAGGACTGACAATTTTTCAATAGGCAGCCTCAACTGCACAAAATATCAGAGTTTAGTTGAATTTAAACTGTTAATTTTTTAGAAATACGAAAAAACTGTTAATTTTTTCCTCCTTTCTTTCGCTTCTTCTTTTTTCCTGGTGCAATAAATATCAAAGTCTTCTCAAAGTACAATAAAACTCATATGATCCACTTTCTATAGCCATTGGAATACAGCTAAAAATAATCAAAACCAAGTATCCTCTCCTTTACCATTTTTAAGCCACAAACATGAGATCAACTATAAGTCTATAACCAAGTCCAAGTGTTAGGAACAAGAAGAACAAGAAGTGACACAGAAAACTTACATTGTGAGTCTTCACAAGCAGAGAAATAGTATTCTTGTTTAATTTCCCACCTATTGCTCTTCAATGATGACCATAAGACATTAAAGGACTAGTTAGCAAAATTATAAAAAGTGACACAAAAAACAGAGGTTGTGCAGTGCAATCATCAACTTCTGTACACTAGTAGGATACATTAAAACGAACCTTAAAAAAGATATGTAGTATGACAACAGCTCTTCATTGCGAAAATCAAATGAATACGTAATTAGGTAGTTCATATGTTCATTACTGAACATATAGTCTGCAAGAGTAACAATAAAGAATAAAATCAAGCCCGTCAACATTGTTACATCTAGTGTAGGAAATAACGTAACTGCAGAAAAGGGAACTTCATTTGACAATCAACTTACATATAGCATGTTCGCTTTGTAGGTTTTGGATCATAATGCTAACTGTTTGTAGCAACTGAAGCGGAATGCTAATAGTCCTGCTAAGTTTTAGAATACGTACAAAATCCCCCACAACTTGCTTTTCCATGAAAAATCTGCCACAAGCTAGAGTATATAAATTTCAAGCATTAAAACAATTATAACAAGGAGCATAAGCATAATGGAATCTCACTCAAAAAAGGTTGGGTCATGTTGGTCGCCATACGTTACTAACTCCGCGATTGATCTCAGTGCCTCAATAACAAAATCCTACCACAAATAATACAATTGAGAAATTGAGGAAACCGTGAAAACAAGTCAAAGAAAGTTCTAATCATAAGATGGAATTTTAATTACCTTGTTAACCTCATTAACTATTTGAACTTTTGTCAACTGATCAGCTAAGTACCTAAGCACCACAAGGCAGCAGGGAAACTCAATGAATAAACAAAACAGAACATCAACGAAGTTTACCTAATTCTAACTAACTTGAGAATAAAGTATTCATACTGAATAGCTTCAGAGATTAGCTGTCAGCTTGGTATTATTTTTTCTGTATCTGTAGACGAAGTGGCAAGCACCACCTAAAACTCATACACACAGCTGTGGGGTCCCAGGTTCAAACCCCGACGAAGGTGTCCATCCTAGCAATATCAACATTCCCAGATGAGCTAGGCCTTGTGGACAAGGAGAATCCCTTAATTAAGGGAATACATCTAGACTAAACCAATCACGAATAAATCTAGACTAAACCAATGAGATATCAATCCTAATAAAATCATAATTATATATATCCTAGGAAGAACATATCTAATAATAAAGAATTAAATTAGTGCATATCTCAACACTCTCCCTCAAGCTCTCTCTCTTCCTTGTAGGTATCAAACTTGTCACATATGTAAGTTATCATTTGGTCTTCGAAGAATGTATGTGAGAATGTCAGCCAATTGATCATTAGTAGAACCAACAAATGAAGTATCAATCTCGTCAAACACAATTTTCTCACAAGTAAAATGGCATTCAATCCCAATATGCTTAGTTTGCTCGTGAAAGACCGGATTAGAGTCAATATGTAAGGTTGCTTGATTAACAAAAATGAGACTCATAATTGATGAAGCACGGACACAAAGATATTGACACGTCAACACCGATAATAATTTAAGAAAATGACATAATTCAATTTATGTCTGACACTGACAAGTGTCGGACACGGGGCACACCTTCAAACAGAAGTGTCTACCATAGTGTATGAGCCATATGAGCTCCTGAGTAATCATCAATTCATATCTTATCAACTATATTATCCGTAATTCACATGTATCTACCATACAAATTTAGTTTATCCAATTATTCACTATGTTATCATTAAGCACATACACATCTATCACTTTTTTTTCTTCACTATTTCACTAAATTGTATAAATTTTAAATTACAACAATGCATAAGAAAATTTAGAGAGAAACGCAATTATAATTATTGATTAATGAGGAAAATAGTGAAATTAGAAAGAAACCTGAGTTGATCCAATGAAAAACGATCTTTGGATCTCCAGAAGGAAAACCACATGGTTCTATGAGAATCAATCAAGAGACGAAATTCATCGAGATTGAAACTGCTCGATCTTCCAGACGAGCGAGCAGCTTCACAGGGAGAGAGAGAGAGAGAGAGAGAGAGAGAGAGAGAGAGAGATCGCGATGAGAGAAAAAGAAAGAGTGTAATCGAAAACACTTGAGTTTCGAGTTTGGATATTGATTAACGAAAGAGGTTGTGAAGTTGAAGATGATGATGATAGAACAATTTGAAGAAGGAAACTTGAAAAGTGACGCAATGCATTTTGCGACGTGTGTTTTATTTTAGTTTTAGATGAATGAATCTTCTCGGTGTGGGATGAGTATAGATGATCACTAGTTTAATTAGCACAATTTCTTATTCCACTCTAATTGTTTTTCCGCTTTCATTTTTGGTCTTATAACTTTATATTTTCGTTCCCTCAATTTATACTCCGTCAATCAAATAAATCATCTTCGTTAAAAAAGTTAACCAAATAACTAAGGTGTATACACATGGTAAGTGGTCCACTTGTAACACTCATGATTTTTGGTTCAAGACATTACGGCTATTTATTCCTTATAAGAAAAATAACTACCTTTTTTTCATTCAAAACAAATTATTAATGAATTCCAACTTTCATACAGTCATTTTATTTCCATGTACTAGTTTATTCATTTTCAAAAAGAACAATTGTGAAACTCGTTTAAGGTTTCTAGTAGAAGATAACTCGTCTCCGCATTTTCAAATGTAATAAATAATTCAAAACAACAATTAAAGAACCATAAAATTCTTATTTTAAAATTGATGTCAAAAACCATAGTGTTTTCCCCCGTTCGCGGACAAGCATCAACCACCAATCTTATGCATTTTCTTGAGTACCTAAACCATTCTGCAATGCTCCCCAAAAGTGGGAAGTAAACTTTAGATCTCTGTCTAATTAAGGTGTATACACACGGTAATTGGTATACCAAAGACCTCATTAATTTGTTTAATTTTAACCGTTTGATTTTTTTAAAAATACAACCATTAAATGGTACATGTCTACTATATCTAATCTTGCACCACCGACACTTAATCTTTTTAACATTTCTTCATATTCTTCCTTTCTTCTCCTCTTCCTCTTCATCTTCATCTTATTCATCAAAACAAATCCAGAAAAACCCAATAATAAATCCAAAATCATTTCAGAATCAATCCATATTCGATTCAAATTCCAGAATTATTCCAAAGAACAGGTAAAAGATTCAAATCTAATAAAAGAGTTTAATTTTTTTTACGAAGATTCAAATCTAGTAAAAGATTCAATCCATATCGTATTCGATTCAAATCTTCTTCCAGATTTTCGATTCTTGTGTTCCTATTCTCTTCATCACAGTTTGTGTTTCTCACCAAGCTCTCACTCTTTCAAATCTCACCCAAATTCAACTCTCATCTCCTCACTCACTCGACATTCTATCTTCTTCCTCACCACCCAGCACCGCCGCTTTTCGTCATGGCTACGATGTTACCATCTTAACCCCCATACTCAAATTCCACCGTAAAAATAAATCACCTTTGATGGTTAACACATATCTGTTTTTCGGTATTTCATCAAACCAACCTGACGCACTTAACTACGCTTTGTTTAAACCAAACAATGGCGTTTTTGATAAAGCTACTAGAATAAACTACATGAACATGTTTGATGCTCGAATGGATGTGGCTTATTCGGTGATGGAGAAAGTGGGTTATGGTGACATGGATTTGGTTGTTGGTGAAATGGGTTGGCCTTCTTTAGGTGACCCGGGTCAACCCGGTGTGAGTTTGAGTCCTTTGATTTGAAACAGTGACAAAAGTTTGATGTTTAGATGAAAGAAAAAAAAGGGAAAAAAATTGATTTGAAGTTTAATATGAATGTTAATTTGATGAAGCTAGTGGAAAAGGAGAGGGTTTTAATTTATTTTTTTTGGTTTTTTTTTTCTTCCGGACAAGTTTGAAGTTTTTTATGAATATGATTGATGAAGATGAAGAAGAGGAAGATGGAAGAAGATGAAGAAAGGTGAAAAAAAATTAGGTGTCGATGTTGCACTATTAGATTTGAGAAATGATATTCGTACAACCATTTTTTAACAATTTTTTGACAACTTTCTCTCTTATACTCACATTATGTTTTTATTCTCTCTCTTTGTTTTTTTCTCTATTGTTTTTGACCAATCAAATGAAAGAAAAAACAAAGTTGTCATGAAAGTTGTTTCAAAAAGATGTACAAATATTAAATAATGGTTGTCATTTTGAAAAAAAATATCGAACGGTTAATATTAAATAAGGGTTAACGGTTTTGATGGAGATGATTTATTTGGTTGATGGAGTATAAGTTGAGGGACCGAAAAGAAATTTTTTAGAGTTATGAGACAAAAATGAAAACAACAAATAAGTTAGGGAACCAAATGATCAATTAAGCCTTGTTTTTCGGACGTCTTACAACTTTTTAAAATCATGGATGCATTTGATATGCTAAAAAATTAGTATGAGCGAGAAGAGTAGCACAAATCAGAATATCACAACATGAACAACACCTAACAAACTTTTATAGTATTAAATGATTTGTTGTCTTATGGATAAAAAATTGTTTTGGTATGTTACACAACTTATACTTTAGACAAAAAGTTTTTTTTTTTCTATTAAGGAGTTTTAGACAAAAAGTTGTGATGTGGTTTAATGAGGACAAGAATTTCAGTTTTGTCAATCTATTGCCGCTCAATTTGTCATGTCTTTGTAACATATTTACAATCAAATACAACACAATTGTCATGTCATGTTCCTTATTTTATTTTATTTTAACGGATCAAACACGCTCTATATGATCTGAAAGACATAAAAATACATTAAAAATACCCTGTAATACTCTATAATATCTCGGATTTTATAATTCTAACTGGGTTTAGAGGGTGGAATAAGAAATGGTCGTAACAGCAACAAGAAACATGCCTCTTGGATGGAGAATGGGATCATCCTTCCACGATCAAATATATCATTGGTTATCCCCATTTTTGCTATCCCCACCACCTCTACCATCAAATGCTCCTATAAGATTATTTAACCACTAAACATGGATGAAGAATAATGTATAAATAAAAGAGAAAGAATAATATATTTACTGTATTATCCTTATCATGTACAGAGTAGCGTATGTTAAGAAAAAAATTACAAAATCCTTTTTTAATAAATGTTTTCATGATAACAAATTTAATTGAATTACGATAATTTATTATTATGATGTGCTTTATTTTGAATGTTCTTTAGAGCCAGTTATCAAAAGATTACTTATTAAAATTATTCAAAAAAAATTGAAGATCAGAATCACTTCAAATTTACATGAAAACCAAGCATTACATATAATATTATAACCAAGTTAAAGTTAAACATTTCCTGATCATATATGGAGACATCATCAGAATCATCCACAATGCAAAATTAAAAGCATTTTAGAATCAACACCAAATCCTTGAATACTTCAAAAACAAAAGTTTCAAAATCATCACTTCAGAACCAATGGATCAAACTTTAGACACAAGTTAAATCTTCATAATAATGTTTAGAATAGAAAATCAAAACGGAAGATCCTACGTTAAAATCAAGTAAATATTGAGTCGCTTGTTCTTTAAGATTCAAATGTTCACGTCGTAATGGACAGAAGTAACGGTTGTATTTTGGCTTGTTCTCCAAGATTCAAAAGGTCATACCTTCTTTATAAATAACCTAATATTCAGTAGTTACAAAGTTAAGGAATTGCACTACAACTTCAACTTCATTCTCTAGTCAATAAGATTATAATCGATTCTCATCTAAAGCAATCTCAACATGCTCAAAATTACACTATATCTTTGTATTAATCTATTTAAAGTGTATTTCTAAGAATCATACTCATAATCTTATCTAGTGAGATCAAAATCACAAAAACATAATCACTTTTGAATTAGAACACCATTAATCTTCTTTGGGTTGAAAAGAATGATTATTTGGGTGTTGATGGTCTGAAAAGATTGTAAGAAACTTGTATGTCTTGTGACAGATAATACATTGTAATGGTCAGTGACAAAAGGATTGAAAAGTGTAGGAGTTGAGAATCATTCTCAAACACTATATTGAAAAATTCCACAATATGTGAGTATTGTACTAGCCCGCAAATGTGAAATATGAAAACTCTTGTGTTTATTATTCTTTATCCACTATCCCTTTTATTTTTGTTATACTAGATTCATACCACTTATAATTAGTCATGTCATTTGAATTTGTCATTAACCATACTTCAGAATCATATTAGTTCAAAACAAAGTTTCATTCTAAAGTTATTTTTAAAGATTAAAAATAACTTAATAATCATATTATTTTTAAAAGGGTCAAAATTGAAACTCTTCCTTTCTTTTAACCGTTATTTTCACTTCAATTGGTATTAGACAAAAGATTAAGAAAATCTAGAAGGAATAAAATGTATTAAAAAGATTCATTTCATAATTAGGTTCGTCAACAATTAACCACCATTCCTTGATGGATCAAATTATTACTTTTGAAAAGGAAATATGCAATTGTTTCTCAAATCTTAAGATACAAGAATGTGGAAAGTAGTCACTAATGGAGATATGTTCCAATGTTCACTCTAGATGATGGAACCATAATTGAGAAACAAGAAGACGTATGGACAAAAGTTGAATAATAAAGGGTTAATATGTCTTTACCCCTGTCATTTTTTACCCCATGTAAAAATTTGTTTTGATTTACCAGCCTAATAGGTCAGACAAAAACCAATTTTATTTTTCTTTTTCAAGAAATTTTCGTTTTTGTTTGACCTATTAGGGGGGTAAATCAAAACAATTTTTTTTTACAAGAGGGTAAATAAAAGAAAATTACAGGGGGAAAACCGGAAACGACTTATATTACAGGGGTAAAGACCTATTAACCCAATAATAAATAGTACTTTTGAACTCTAAAGCTTATATATTTCTATCAATTACCTTGAGTATGGAAGAAACTGAAAGAGTACATGGTTGTGATATTGTCAAAAAGGTTTGGGAAACAAGGCACGCACATCATGAGGGAAAGAAACTTTAAAACAAAAAATGAAGGAAAAAGAAACTTAAATTGACATTGGAGTGGGAAATTTTGAAATCTTTACGATGAGTGAAGCAGAAACCATTGATGAAATGTTCCAAGGTTTACAACTATAGTCAATGAGTTAGGATCCTTATGAAAAACCTACTCAACCCATGACATAATTATAGAGATACTTGGATGTCTTCCTAGAATTTGGAAACCTATGATAACAGCCATAACACAATCCAAGGATCTAAAGGTTGTGGAGTTGGAAGATCTAGTTGGATCTCTCAAATCTCATTTAGCAATACTTCAAGGAGACAAGCCAGTCAAAAAAGAAAAGATGATTGCTCTAAAAACCTCTTAAAGTTGTTAAGAGTTGTCAGAAAATTGATCTCCACACATAGATGGTTTGAAGACTCAAAGATAGAGATTTGTGTCAAGAAAAATCTGAGAAGGAATTAGCACTCATTTCTAGAAAGATCCAACGTAAGCTGAAAAGAAACTTTCAAATCAAAAGAATATTTCCATTCAGAAAAGAAGAGTCCAAAGTTGAGGTCGAAAAGAGCCAGGTTACATGTTATTAATGCAACAAGCAATGATACTACAAGAATGATTGTCCTCTAAACAAGCAAAAGAAGCCTTCATACAAAAATTAAATCCATATTAGGTACTTGTGATGTTTTTAAAGGATCGTAAATAGAAGAAATCAAAGAAGCAAATATGTGTCTGAATGTTTATTCTGGTAATGAGAATGATGAGGCAACCAATCTAAATTGTTGTACCTTTAACAAGCACTTTGAAAATAAATTTGACAACCTTATAAATGATTCGAACTTTAAAAAAAATTCATTCGTTACAAAAAGAAATTATTGATCTAAAGGAAGAAAAAACAACCATTAAACAACCTATAAGGAACACGCAACCACAACTGAACAAGAGGAAGACTTGGAACATAACCCCTCAGTCAACCAACCTTAGACAAATCCACCACAATTCACTATCAGCGCCAACACATAATGGATTCATGACCCCACTTATAGAAGGAACAGGTGTAACCATAATGTTTTCCTAAATAACCACTTCTAAGAGGTTAATTTAACAATATCTACCAACTGGAGCATATATGTCTCCTTCTTCCAAAAAGATGTGAGCGTTTCGGAATCTCCACAAGGACCACACAACAATTTGCCATAATAATAAGAAACTAAACCTCTCCTTTTTCCCCACCTAATATAACACAAAACTTAGAAGACCCTCTAAATATGAAGGTAAAACAAACTCTCACCCCAACCACTTAAATACATTATACCACACCTGACCTAAAAAAGGACATCTAACAAAAAGGTGACAAACAGACTCTACAGGCTCATTACAGAAAATACAAGAAAGACCACCGAAATCAACTATAATTTTCGAGTCGAAATCCTATCCTGAAGTATATGTAAAGAGAAAACATTCACCTTGAGAAAAGACCAAGAATTCCACACCCTTGATAGAAGTTGCACAATTTCTTCTGACCTATCGTCCACCACACTTGCTCTCGTATGAAGGAATTTATAAGCTAAACTCACTGAATAAAAGCTTGATGAACCATTGCCCCATACCCAAAGATCCATTTATGTTAGTGGAGAGCTTCTTCAATGCAAAGGAAGTGGACATTCTTAGTGTAACAACCCAAAATCGTTGCCAATAACTGAAGAGAAGATGGAAAATCACAAAAAAGCACAAGCAAACATTAAGGTTGCCTATAATGCAGCATTATGGCTGTGATGGCCAAACTGATGAGATTTTGGGAGTTAAGTTTTGTAGTTTCCAGTAGTTTCTTGTAATAATCGCCACTTATATCTTAGTGGATTTTTAATGCACAAAACTATGGCTTTAGTGGCTATATATTGAGTTGTAATCTAAGTTTTGTCACCATTCATTACATATAGAAACTTGTAATTTATCTTTTTAATAAAAGTTCAGTTTTTTTTTTGTCTACAATAAACTCTTGTGAGTACCATTCATAACATGATCAAATGATTATATGTTTATATGATGTATGTGCACGGTTTGTTTGAACTTGACCAATCAAGACGATTGATATAGGTGTTACAAGATCAAACAATCATTTGGTTATAATCAAACATTTTTAAAGGAATTGAATAATTATAACATTGTGATTCATAATCTTAGGCATCAATCCTTATTGAATGGCCTAATAGCATTCACAATCATAGTAAATTAAAAGGAGTCTTTAAATGATCTCACATGTACACATCACTTATTTATAATTTTTTATTTTTTAGTTTGTTTTAATGAAAGTACTTATTTAAGATTCAATGACTCCAACCCAGCATCTCTAAAAAATAAAAATGAGTCTCACTATTAATTTTACATCACTATATAAAGAGAGTCCTTGTATATGTGTTTTGGACAATCTTTTACCTATTTTCTTTTTTTATTTTAATCGTAGGACTCATATAATTATAACTAATATATCATATATTTTTTCCATCAACGAGGTCCTTAACAAGTTAAAGTCTCTGTTGGATAAAGAACTCATCATTGAAAATGCTTTAACATACCTTGTGATTGGTTCAGTGTGATCTTGATTTAAGTTGTCAAAAATTCATATAGCTTTGGAATCATAATTGGGTTGGGTAATGCCTCTATGCAAGCTGAACAAGTCTTTTGTTTTATTTTTGCACATGAATGAACCTAGGTTGCTCACTGTCAATAAAACGTAGTTTTTCTTTCAATGTAGATTATTCCTAAATGCTATGTGACAATAATGCGAGAAAGTCTACAACTATTTGAAGTGAGATTTCATTAACGATGTCTTCATTTATGTTAAGAAGCATCAGCTCTACCAACTGACAGCATGTTAATCTCTAACTATTTTTTTGAAAACTCGGTATCCGAATCAAAAATCGATATATTATATAATAATTTTTATTAGAACTTCAATAAATATCAAATAAAAGTCGAAAAATACAATTTAACTAGGCATGGTCATTTTTTCAGTACTTCCAACTTAACAGAGTTGCTAGGTACAAAGGGGACAGTTTTTGCAAGTGGACACTTCTTTTAATTTGGGTTTAGATTTTTATTTTTGTTGACTAAATTTGGTTTTAGATTATTATGCTACATTTTTTTAGAGAAGATTATTATACTACATGTTTTTGAAAGATCGATCATTATACTACATGTCACGCTATATACATTGCATACGTTGCATAAGTCATATAACTATATTACGTGCACTATGGCTGCCGTAGGGAACATATCTCTAGTGCTAACACAATTTCTAGAAAGGTTGGGAATAGATCAGGCCGGCCTACAGGGGCCTACGATAGATCAGGTCAGGACAAGCTTTTTTCTTAAATAGAGAAGGCCTAGGTTTTTTTTTTTAAAGTCTATTTAGCTTAAAAGCCCAGACCACATGCCTCTGAAAAAACCTCTTAAGCCTATTAGACCACCTATTTAAATAATATGAATAATATTATTTATTATTATACTATATGTTGTACTTTGAATTAAAATATGAATTTGTAAACTTTTTCAATAATTTAAACTTTATTAATATACATTAATTTTTTGCATATATAAATGTATTATTATAAACTATAATAGAAATATGATACAATATATAGTCGAATTTCCTAAAACCTCGTGTTGATTATCAAAAGAGAGTTTAATTTAATTGAACTATTAGTTTGCTAGTCCATTTAAACTTAGTTCATATTGCTTATTTAAAGATGTTCATAAGATATAGGCTTTTAAACAGGCTAGCAGGCCGTATCAGACTTTCAGAAGGTCAGACTCAGGCCTAAAAAGTGCCTATGACAGGCTGCAGGGCAGACTTAAGCTTTAAGAAAATATGGCAGGTCAGACTTAGGCCTTGCAAAGCCTAGCTCGGCCTAGTCTATTCTCATCCCTAGCTCTAATATAAATGTTACTCCTTCCGTCCTTTTTTTTTATAAAAATACTTTAAAAAAAACAAGAGTACTAAGAAAAATTGTTGAAGTAATAAATTTGTTTGGAATATGTTTGACTATCGCTAAATTATCTTTTATATATAAATACATTTAATATGTTTTTCATAATTTATTTTTCACATCTAGCGGTTTCTTCCCGTATTGTTTATCTTATTTCCACTCGTGAAATTTTACTATTTCTTCATTTGAATCTCATGCAGCAATCATGATTTTTTATTTTCGTTACAGTATTCTGCTACCAAAATGATTGTTTTTAAATATATGGTTGGACGAAACTACCAAGCAATGTATATTATCTCACGTTTCACTTATAAAAACGTGATAAACATGAAGATTAAGGATGATGTCTATGGCAGACATGGTGCTGCTGACGTTGTAATCGTTGACATGGTGGTCGCCTAAATTAAACAAGTAGCTAGCTAGCAGTCATTCATTCATCAACTTTTTTTCTTGGTACAACATTCATAACTCAACCATATAATAACCTCATTTTTTTTAAATTTCAAAATTAAATTAGTCCACTCAATTAATGATGTTTTTTGTAGAATATTTAGAGAATGTAGAGTTGTCACTACTAGAAAAAGCAAAATTAGCGAGGGAAATTAGTGACGGAAAAAATGAAATTCCTCACAAATTCCTTGGTCGCAAAATTTAGTGACGGAATTAGAGAGGGATTTCACGTTTTCCCTCACTAAATATCTCTCACTAATTTTTGTTTTTTTAGTAGTGTGTCAAAAGTAAAACAAACTGGACCAAAAAATCATATTTAAGTATAAGCTCTAAATTTACGATCCAAGTTCGGTCATTTAGACTCTGTTTGGATTGATGGAACGGAACAGAGCAGAATGAAAGATAATGGAATGGACGGAATAGAATAAAACTTCATTTTAGAGTTTGGGTATTTTACGACAGAACTGATCAAACTTTTTATTCCATTGTTTGAAAAGTGAATGGAATGGATAAATTATGACTTTTTTATTCCATTATTGCCCTTATATACCTATTAGGTAGAATTTTGTTTTTTAAGGAACTATTAGGTAAAATTAAAATAGTTAAATCTTAACGTTGTCTTTTTCTCTTTGATTTTTACACTTTCTTATTTTTGAATTTAATTAGTTTAGTATGTATGAAGTTTATCTATTACTTTTATCTGAAATGTAAACTAACATATCGAAAATTCATGGTTTGACAGAAGAAGTGATGCACTTGTTTTTTAATGATGACATGAAAATGGGTTTTGAAGACATAAGAACAATAACACATGAAAAATGTGAAAATGGGTTTTTAAGGCATAAGAAACAATAACACATGAAAAATGTAAATTAACATATGATGGGTTGTTAATGAGATGACGAGATGCAACGAGTTTTAAGAATCATGAATAGGAAACAGGAACAAAGCACATGGGAACACCAAAAGCATCAAGACTACAAGCAATTGAGAAATAGAAAAAAAAAAGGAGAAAGAAATGGATCGAGAATTGTTTCATTGATGAAACAAAAATAATGATAAAAGAGTAATTATTCAATTAAAATCTTCCACTCAATTACATACACCCCACCCCAAATTGGGAGAATGAAAAATAGAAATTTTGTCAAAAAGAAAAATAGAAGGAAATGGTGGTATGGGATAAATAGTTTCCATTGTATTCCATTCATTTTAAACAAATCCAGACAATAGAGTATAACTATAACATTTCATTCCATTTTATTCAATCATATTCCATAAATCCAAACATAATCTTATGGACAGCTGGCTAAATGGATTTTTCCTTATTTATTTTAATTTTTTTAAAACATATATCGTCCAAAAAAATTATGATCAACATTATTAAAAAAAATCATTATTATTAAAAATATTAAAAAAAATTATCCAAACAATTTTATTAAAAAATACAAAAGGAAAAAGACAAAATAAAAACATGAATGCTTTGGAGTGGCGCAATCTCCGAGTTTACCAGCTTCTATCTTAAAACGACGATCTTTTAAAGTTTAAAAGTTCATAAAAATTTAAACTTCTCCTTTCAATAAACTTGAAGTTATTTATCTATTTTAACATTTATGCGTTAAACTATCTTTTAACTGGTTCGATCAAATAAAATATATGTGTGGCTAAATAAAGGTAAAGTTTTAGTGCTTCATATGTTTAGAATTTTTAATTTTCTAGGTCAAAAGGACTACTCATTGCCCATACGGGCTAACCCTAATGGGTAGTGGGCTATTTAGAGTGAGGCTAAAAAGCCCTGAAAAAGCTCGGGCTAGAAGTATAAGGCCTAAACCTTATGTTTTATTCGGCCTGACCGGAGCATATAGACTAATCCATTTTGACAGCTATATTGAGTGGGTGTGAAGAACTTAGGCCACCTTTTATTTAAAAAAATGAAATAATAAATGGGTGCGAATGGTTGTGTTACTAATGAGACCACTCTCACCAAAATAGGGTATTACCAACGGCCAAAAGCCCTTAGAAACATAAAAAATCAATAAATATAGAAGCATAATTTGTTTAATAAAAATCTAACAAATAAAACAAAATTATAAAGTAAGTGCAGAAAACAACTGTTATTGTAAAAGGCCAACAAGAACGATAAATTGAAAAGCAGCTAGCACTGGCATTCGGTCACGGACCATAACATAGTAATCTTCTTGTTCAGATTTCAGAAATCAGAACCAACAATGATCGGTGCATACTGCATGCATGGAAATGGTGCCACAGAAGGACAGTTACACATCACTTCCCAATTCACTCCTCCACTTACGCAAACAAAACATTACAAGGGGTGCTGGCACATGTCTTTATTTTTTAAGTGTAGATATATGTGAAATTTTCATCCAATGTATCCATCCATTATTATATCATAATATTGTTTGTCATCGTGAGCTTATCTCAATTGATAAAGACGCATAATATATGTAAGGCTCGAGATTCGAACCCTAGACAACACAAAAAAAAAAAAAAAATTGTTTACGTGTTACGTGATTGAATTAAGAGTCAATTTGATTATTGATAATAATTGAAAAGCGATAAGTTAGGCATTATACCTAAAATCTAAATCTCTAAATTGGTATTTTCTTTCTCATAAACATAAACCTTCATTTAAGCACATTCATCACTTCAATTTTGTTAGGCTATATGAATTTATTTTGAAAGAAACTTATAGCACTTGCTTATGAATACAAGAGAAATGGATCACTTTGAAAGACATTTCTTCGGATATGAAAGGTTTGATGAGATTTCAACCACAAAGCTTTTGATGTTGATTTGACCAAATTTGCAATAGAGAAAATATCCACTTGATGGAGGAGGTTTATATGCAACATATATTGCAATCAATCTCAAAGTTGATTCTTTTAGCCTAAATAAATTATTTCGACAGAGGTTTATGTGTTTTGAGTAAGAAGATATAATTAAGAGATTTATATCATGTTGGTAAAAATAAAAAACTTGTCTCTTTTTCTTACTATCACGAATCATATTATCTCTTAATTCATCGTGAAACACTCCGACCATATTATGATATGGTAGAGTGACACGTCGGCCTAAAACTTCATATATAAAATAAACACATTTTTCAATGGAGGTTCAGTTAAAGACTAAAATAGCTTGATTTTTTTTTTAAAGATTAAAAGTCGCATTTTTTATTGCAAGGGATCAAAATGAATCTCAATATTTTTGTTAGCGTCCAAAATAGGTCTTCGCTATATTTTTTTTATTATTTTAAGCAATATACTTCATACACTCGTTACCCCAAAATCAAACTCAAAATCAATTTTTTGCACCAGAATCAAATTCAATAAGTCGAGTTAAAAGATATTCAACAAACATCCAAAATCTCACACAAAAACGTTCCAAAATCATGTATAAATAATCAATGAATGTCACATCGTTTTAAATTAGGCCTCGTCTAAAATAAATTCATTAAGAAAAGGAGACTATGCCGGCCTTCTTATAAGGTCATATTCCAATAAGATGTCTAATTGGCTGCTCTCGATCGAAGTTCTTTAAAAAAAAAAAAAAAGACTATATTTGTGGATAAACTTCTTTTGTCTTTTGGTAGAATATTGATTTTTTTTTTTTACACAAAACAAACGACATTCATTCATTCAAATTGATAGAGTACATCGATGCAATACAAATTTGCTAAAAAGAAAAATGATGAATCTGTGAACAAACTCATGACATCCATGTTAATAGCATAAAATGACAAAGTACATAAGCCTACAAATATGACTATATTAAAATCTCTGGAATAGCTCTGCCTCCGGATCTGCAACGTTGATGGCGCCAAAGTCATTGGTTGAATCTGCACTGGGTCGAAGCTGATCTGACAATCTAAATCGAACAAACACCTGAACAACAAGGGAAAAGACAAACAACGTCGCACAAAGACGACAAACAAAACAACGTCGCACTAAGACGACAAAATCACAAAAGGAAAACCTAATTCGATGTGAAAATCACTTATTTAAATAGAAGGGAAGGAGAAAAACTATTTAGAGAGGTGATTTGGGGTCAAAAATTGACTCTAAACCACCCCTCTTTAGTGGATGAAGGAGAAGAAATTAAGGTTTCAGCCAACGGCTCACAAAAGAGAGAGGAGAGTTTAACATAAAAAATATAACAAGAACTAATTACAGTTAGAAGATTGATTCTATTGAATTTGGTATTTTAAATAGTTTTCATATATATTATTATGCCTTGTAAAATTTATTAAAATAAAGAGTAAAGACTCATTTTGTTCGCTCACAATTTTCCGACGGTTTAACTCAGTCCATAACAAAAATAAAATTTAAATTGGTCCCTTACATTTTCATATTAAAGACAAATTAGTTTCTTTATTGTAATAAATTAGGGGCTAATTTGTTCATAGTATGAAAATGTACGGTAAGCTCACGCTTCTGGTCCAATGGGTCTAAAGCATGGACGATGCAGGAAGCCCAATGATAGACCTGATAAGCTCTGATACCATCTTAAAAATTGTAGTTGAGTCTAATACAACCTCACAAAACCGTCTTGTACGGTAAAGAGTGCATCCTCTTTATAAAATTTTCTTAATAATCTTATCTATTCGATATGGGACTAAATCCACCGAGTATTGGCTGCCAACAAATAGATTTTTACTCTAAAATAAAAATATTAATAATGCTCTTAAAGTTATGATTGTGTAAACCCATAGAAGTTTTATGTGGAAATGGGTTGGTGATGAAAAAAATCCCTTTGGTCAAGTGAATGGATGTTTGTAAAACAAAAAAAAAATGTTAGTGTTGAAAATTTTGTTTTGATTACTCTTCATGGCAAGTGGTAGTAGTAATGGCTAACAAATGGGTACACTTTGGCGACAGGTATTAAAAGCAAAAACAAGGTGAATTTATGTGTTCTTTAACAAAATTGAAAGAGGTCGATAGATCCTTATGTGTCGACTTGGTGGAAAAGATTTGTTAGCTACCATTCGAAAAACAAAAAACTCACTTTTTTGCATGTGGGAGTAGGAGGAAGAAAAGAAAAATGCAGCAACCTACCCGCAGAGACAATAAGTTAAGAATAAGATACTATCACGTGTCACAACTTCTTTTTTTAAGGGGCAAAATTTATTCTCATCGAGTACATGTAAGATGCACCAAAACTCGCGGAAAAAACTAAAAACTTACAAAAGGTGCCGCATATATACGGAACACCCACAACCCAAACCAAGGAGGAAACCTCAACAATAATGAGGCGAAGTATACTTACAAGTAGCAAGCATACCCTGCCTCACTCCTGAGAACCACCCACCAGGCAAAGCAATAAACACCAACAGCAGGAGCAAGAAAAACAGTGCTGCCACGTGTCACAACTTCTATTCCTATTCCTACCACATTTACACTTATTTACTTGTTAGACAATATTGGCATACTCTTGATTAATTTGCAAAACAAGGTTTTTTTTTCCAGAAAGATAATGCTGTTCTTTGGTGAACCGTTGATTCAAAATTTTGGTGACTTCTTGTTGATATCCTATGGTGTATTTTGTTTGGTAACAAGTAATTTGTACATAGTTTTAAAAACTGGATCGGTCTACAAAGGTCACTGAATTATTGATTGAACCATTTGGTCATTTGTTGGGTCAAATACCATTTTATGTCGAACTTATTTATAAATTGTGGGATCCATGTTTAATTCACTCAATAAGAAAATAAGCGTTAAAAAGAGTGTCAGATAGGCCTGTTTGAAATAGTTTTTGTTTTCAGTTTTTGAAATATACAAGTCCTCTTCTCACAATAGTTATCATTTTTCATGTTTTAGTTTTTTAGTCCCCAAAACTAAAAAATTCAAAACAGTTTCCAAAACTGTAATTTTAAGAATAGTTTAGCAAACAAATTTTTAAAAACTAAAAAAGAGTTTTTGGGAAGTTTTTCAAATAGGCTCTTAAGTGTTCTTAGTACTTCTCTTATTCATTTTCCTTTTATGGTAAATTTTTAAGGAGTGCTGCGACTTTTTTGAAGAATGTTTTAAGTAGTATTAGGAATATTAGCTTTATAACAGCCTAATGTTCATTATTTAATTGCTTCAAATCAATACAAGTCTTCCACTTTAAAAACAAGTCTCACATAAAAAATAATGAAACATATATAAATTTCACTCAATAAAAGAACGAATGTTAAAAATTGTTTCTAAAACTCATCTATTTTTATTTTTTATATATATATTTAACTAATGATCTCAAATTCACTTATTAAATATAATCATATTTTTGTCTAATAGTTTAGTGAGAAGAATCGCACATCATCAACCCAAACAATTGAACTAAAGTGGTTAATAAATTTCATAAAAACGAATCACACAATAATTAATAAACATTTTCAAAAACGTTTCACTTGAGTCATTATGTATTTCAAATTGCATTACACTTGAAGATGGTCCAAATCTACGGCGCGTTCCCTTATTTTTCTTTGTATATTCAATTCAAGCCGTCATTACCGTAATATTTTCCATACAAAGTTTTTAGACACTTAAACCTTTATTTATGCATCATCAATATTCTTTTCGCTCATAAAAAGCAAAACTAGTAGCAGTGAAGTGCACAAAAAGAAAAAAGAGTTGAAATAATCAATCAATATCAAAGGGAATATTCTATATTATTTAACCTAGCTACAACAACCACAACCACAACCACATTTTGTACATTGTATAAGTACTTGTGATTGATGGGTCGTTCTTTGAAAATCAGCAATAACCCTTCTCCTTCTAAAGCTAAAGAAAGGAACAAGACAACAACAGAAGTGAAATCGAAGAACAAATCTAGCAGGAGAAAAATGTGGTTTGTGTATATTTGTGATGAAGAAGAGAAGGAACTAGGAAGACAAAAAGCATCAGGTTGTTGTCCTTATTGTGGTGGCAAAGTTGAAGCTATGGATGTTGAGATGCAATGGAGGTTTTGTTTTTTGCCTATGTGTTTTAAGATTAAGAGGAAGTTTTTTTGTACCTTGTGTGCTAGAAGGTTAGAATTGCAGTATTACTAGGTTGTTTTGTTGGACATTAATTTAGTCATGTTCATGTTTTCTTCTTTTTCTTTCTGTGTATTTGTTTTTCTTTATTTTTTGGTTCAATTTTGTGTAAATGGATGGGAAATTAGAGTGTTGTTTGTTCAAAAATGTTTTTTTTTTTTTTAGCTTAAGATCTTTATCTTTTACTTTTATCACCTTAAACATACTTTTTAGTTGATGCATGTTGAAATTATAAGGGTGTGTGTGGTTTGAGAGGAGTTTTAATTGAGGAAACAGAAGGGGAGGAGAAGAAATGAGAGGGAAGAGATTCAATGTGATAATGTGTTTGAGTGAGAGGTGTAGGAATTTTAGCTCCATAGTAGTCACCTCAGAGTATCTCCACAAACTTTTTTTTCCTTCTAATTTAGCATATCCGAGTTCAAAATACGACCAACCAATTTTAATATTGGTTGGATTTTAAGCAGAGAAAATAATTAATAAAAAAGAAAATCGTAGTATTTGTAAATTTAATTTAAGTTGCAGAGATAATGCATGATATGATAGATACATGGATCATCCTTCAAATCTCAAACATTCTACTTGTGTTCAATAAATTTCTAATAAGACTGCTTGATAAGAAGAAAAAAAGCTTATAAAAGGACATGAAGTAAAGTTAAATTATGATATTTTAAAATTAAAATTAAAATACATTTCGATTCAAAATTGACTTGACAGGTTGTAATTGTCATCAAGGAACGGATAAATGTGATCTCAAAACAATACAGTATACAGCCACTATAATGAAGAATTGGTTCAAAACTGAAAGTCTAGTCAGCATTATTAAATGACACTTTATATCTCATGGTACTCGTAAATAGGTTGTGATTCAGCTCAAGTGATTAACAAATTCACAAATTGTTTAAAAAAAATTGATATTTGATTAAAACAATTATTTGTCCTACTTTGGTTCCGTTTGTTTTAAATTTAAAAAAAATGGATTTTTCTTTTGTAATTTTAAAAATGGATTTTTTTGAAATTTACTCAAAAATAGTAAAAGTTATTTCAAACTCATTTGATATCTCTTAAAAAAGAGATTTTAACATTCACTAACTTAAATATTCATTGTTCGAGATTTTACATAGTAAAAATCACTTTTTTTTTTCAAATTTACATCTTTTAAAAATGATTTTTATGAAAAACTATTTGAAATAGTTATTTTTTTAGAGATTTTTCAAAATTTTAGTATCCAAAAAAATTATAACCAAATGATTAAATACTTAGAATGACATTTTAGGATAAACTATTCAAACAGATCATTCAATTGAAGCTTTCTTTAAAAATTTCTTTGTTAAAAAAATTATAACAAAAACACGTTAGACTACTAAAATCTAAAACAAACGGATACTTTATCTCTCGGTGAAACTCAATCTTATTAGAGTTCTTTAAAAACCAGAGGTTAATACCAAAAAAGAATATCAAGAAGCTTACATGTTTGGCAAACATGCAGAGGTGGTTCCACTTCAGCCTTTTCCTATATCTTATCTAAAATGCGGTGTTGATGGTTCTGATTTTTTCTTCCTTTTATATTTGCACATCTCATTCGTTGTTATACTTTTGTTTAATAAACTCAATCCTTATTAATGATGAATAAACCATAATAACGTTGATTATATCGTATATGAATGAACGATTTACTCCTCTTCGTATTCGACTATTCGGTCATTTCAACAAGTGTATGTTTGTCTCTTGTGGACGTGGTTGAACACCTTGGATACTCATGGATCATTAAACAGCCACCATTTGTTGGATTTAATGGCTACTCATGTAACTGACACTTGTTTCTGAAGGAAAAACCAAAATTTTACAACGGTTAAAGAGATTAAAAGATGTTCATCAATAGGTGAAATTATGCCAAGAGATTAAAAGCTAGGACTACTCTAAAACTTATTTCTTTGATTAATTATTCGTTCACCAATTACTATTCATATAAATTAGAAATTGACATATTCTTTAATAAACATAATAATGACTTGTCATATTAGATTCGTCTAGATTCTTTTAAAAAGCATGACTCATGACATAAAATATCTTATGAAACTTATCCCTATTTTATTCTATTTGATTTATCTTAGATCATTACATAGTTTATCAATTAATGTATGTTGAAATTATTAAAGGTGTTTTAGTTCATAGGATTGTATTTGGTTCAAAATAAGAGAGGAATTTTAATGAAGGAAAGAAGAAGGGAAATAAGTACGGAGATTCACTCATTTAGTATGATATGATAGTCGATTGACAACGATAAAATAATTGTTAGTGAAATACTCGTGTATGTATATGCATGCATTAGTACGACACTAACCTATGATTTTTTTACTCTGTTTGTTTTGATTTCCCGTATTTATGCGGTGTGTTTTTGAGTTCTCATCTTAGTGCAGTGTTTATTTGATTCAGGTTGAAAGATTAACTTTGAACATGTGCAAACCCGATCAATGACTTTGGCATCGTCAACGTTGCAGATCCGGAGACATGAGCATTCCAGAGACATGAATATAGTCAGAAAAGAAAAAACAAAACTCCTTATGTTAATACATAAATGTATATAAATTTTGTATTTTACTCCATCAGGACCTATATATAGAAAATTTTCAAAACAATATTTGGCCATATTTATAAAAAAAAATATATCACAACTTTCAAGGTGTAATTATTTAATGTTTGTCTTTTTAAGGGTTAAATGAGTTTTTCGTCCCTATAAATATAACGAATTTTGATTTTAGTCCTTATAAAATTAAACTGAATGTTTTCATCCTCGCAAAAAAATTTATTTTGTTTTTGGTCCTTAATGGATATAATTTTAACGTGTTTTTGACATTTTTTGAACATAATATGGATATATAAATGTCGAATATAATAAACGGACATAACATTGATACAATTTGAACATAAAAGAGTTATAATTTTGCCATTTATATGAACATAAAA